>Ga0209700_109868_pt1 | contig 10526 bp, 8 predicted proteins | sample SiratroredBW_FD_187528 | JGI IMG/M metagenome (GOLD analysis project Ga0209700, IMG submission 187528) | Root nodule microbial communities of legume samples collected from California, USA - Siratro red BW (SPAdes) (version 2) | ecosystem: Host-associated > Plants > Roots > Nodule | place: USA...
TATTTATCCAGTTTTTAAGAATTATAAATTTAAATTAAACATGAAAGTATTTATGTATTTATTTAATGTTTAAATAAATATTATATTTTTAATTGATTTTGTTACCGTGAAGACCTGTATATAGTGGTGCAAAGCTCATAAACAAAATGTAATAAGATACTCAATTGGTATAATTGGGACTTGTCCTATTTCTTCTAGGTTTAGCTATTTGATTTTTTTTTTTAGTTATGTATGAATATTTATCTTAAGCAGTTAAAGAAGTATCAAGTAATTTTATAAAGAATATATATTTTTTAAATTACTTGGTACTTCTTTAATTTGATTGACATTTGATACTTCAGTGAGTAAAAAGCATATGGAGTGTTTATTGAGAAGAATGAGAAGTTTAATATGATACTAATCATCTGATTTTATGTAAGTTAAATAACTATGAAAACTTTATATTTTTGAACACATATATATTCCTCTCATTCTTTAAATGCTCCAAATCATAGCAAACATAATATTTCACATATTCCAATTTCTTTACTCTACTGATCCAACGTTATGCTGCACAAAATATTGTATGACATAAAAGTGAAGAACTTTACTCAAACTCACCCATCTTTATCAGATATTTCACCCTTGACAGGATTTAATAAATGAAAAAGGTTCAATCACTGCATGGATAAACTGTTGGGAACCTGAATGCTTATTATTTTGTCTGTTAATTTTGGAATATTATGTCTTCTTTTTATGTGGATCAATTTGGTGGGAAAACTGTCTATTTGTTAGTTTTTGAAAGTCTGTGTATATATTTTTGTGTACAAAGGCTTGAAACATCTCAAATACTTTCACTTATTTTATTTTTATTATTGATAAAAAAATAAAATCTATTATAATAAAAAAATGTGTTTAGTTGACTCCTCACAAGAGTTACAGATCCCATATAATTGATGTAATTTGACTACTGCTTTGAAATTAAGAACAATAAAAACTTTCCTACATTTATTCAATATTTGATTTACACTGACGTTTGAATTCTTAAAATTATCATATAAAATGTGTCATTTGTTTCACTCCTAACCTTCTGTGCATCCCTTTGTTAAATTATTTGATATTATTTTCTTCACTGTATAATTTTCTCAAATCTCTCTGCAAGATGAAACTGTTTGTTTTTATGTGGTGTCCATCACACTGTCCTATTGTGACTTCTCCTGTTAATTGTTGACCACAACAACTTTACATGTACTTGCTCCCTTCTCAAAGGTTGACAAAGCACGTGCATGTAGTTCTTACGCAATTCACATACTTTTCGAGTAGCACAGAATCTCACAATTATCTTTTTCAATTACCTAACCTCTTCTATGATAGTTTCTTTCTGAATTCAATGCTTTGATCAACTTAAATATCTTCACGTTAAATATAATTAACTCGATGAAAGATAATAAATGCACACAACATTGATGTTTGTTTGCTAATCGAAATAACTTTTTTATACATTTGAATTCTATGTTTAAAGATGACTTCTTCATAAAAATCAAAATAATAATGGAACTATGATTATCGTAATGAAAATTAATCAAGTGCTAGTTTGAGGTAGAAACCTCAGGTTAATTTTTTAGTTTACGTAATACCAACAGAATCTTATTTATTGAAGAAAAAAAATCCTAAAATTATTATAAAAAAAAGTTGAAGTCAATAAATCTACAAGTTGTGTTGAGATGGATTAGAATTCCTTTTTATAAATCTTACATTACACTAGGTTGTCAATTTATTCTGGATGTTTTTATAAGTTTATTTCAATAAACAAATATGACTTGTGATTTCTTTTTAACTAATGTTCAATTTCACTTTAGACGATGATGAAACATATACTATACAAAACAAAAAATTTAACGTTCAATTACATATTAAAAGGGGGTAAAATTAACATTTATTGTTACTAAGACTTCACTTTCATAATAAAAATAAGTAAATTTTATTAATATCTATCAATTTTTAATATTAAAGCATTCTTATAATGTAAATTTGAAAGACTTTGCGAGAATTGTAAATATGATTTAAAATAACTTGTTTGAAAAAAAAAAGTACATAAAGTTGAACATGATAACAAATTGGGTTTGAAAATAATAAAGGAGAAACAAAAAACTTGAAATGGAGAAAATGGCATAATCCAAATTTTAATCATAACATAAAGGTTTGACAAAAAGAACATACATAAAAATGGTAAAATCATACACTTGAAGTGTCTACTCATTAATCATTATAGATATGTTTTTCCCATCCCTTTAATCATACCAAAGCCTCCAAATTTATACCAAAGCCTCCAAATTTATAGCCTGATTTAGGATTACTAAGTTTAACATACATAACATTAGTAAACGTAATTGATTTAATTGATTTGAAATATTAAGACATCATCATCTGTATTAGTATGTATTTGGAGGGCAATGTAGGACCAGTTACTTACAAAATTTAATTTATCTAGGAGAGGCGTGAATGTAAACAGTCTGATATGTCTTATGTGTCTGAAAAGTGAGGAAACAGTAAAACAATTTATTTATAACTTGTAAGGTAGTACAAAGAGTGTGGGATGCATGTGATAGGTAGGTTGTAATAGAGACAATTAGGCATGAATACCTTAATCTGCATATGCTGAGTTTTCATTTGTTGGGACTGAATTTGAAAGTAGTTAAAGCATGGAAAGGGATGTGGATAACTATAGTGTCAGAAATATGGAATCTTAGAAATAATGTAGTGTTTAGAAATAATAAAGTGCATGATACAGAAATATTTTGCCAAGCACAGCTAAAAATGATGGTCATGGCTAAAACATAAAAAGTCAAATACTTATTTCTCGTACTTGAGTGGTCAAATAGTTTGACATGCCTAGATTGAAAGTTGGTTGCAGGGTATACACATGAAGAAGCATGGAAGTGCACGATGAACGTGGTGGTCATGAAACAAACAAAGAAATGGAACACTTATCCCTAACTAGTTACTCTGTTGGAAACGAATATAAAAAGCTACAGAAGCTACAACAATAGTAAGGCAAAGATGTTCGGTTTTAAAAGGGAACATCCAATTTCGTCTGGGGAAATAAAAGCAAAAAAAAAAAAAAAAAAAAAAAAAAAATTGGTTTCATTCTATTTTATGAATAAAGTTTTAAAAATAAAATTCGTAAAAGGGAAAAAAAGTAAAGAAAATTAGTTCATTAAAAATTTGTTAAAATAATAATAATAATAATATTAATAAAATAAAATTTTGATTAAAGTGTTGTCATGTTACATTCTCTCTCTTTCTGCCTGCCTTTTCTGATGCCCATTAATGATATGAATATTAATTGAAAATAAACTCAAGAATTATAGAAGTGTTAGAAATTTGAATAGTAGATTTGATTATTATTCTGATGATTCTGCTTAATAGTGATTAAATGCTGATGATTTTCAATTAAATGTTGATTGTTTAACAATTGGTGCGTTTCTTTTTGAATTATTATGCTCATCCTTTTTATTTTACAGGCTCCATTTGGTTAATGTTCTAAAATAGTAATTAGATTTTTTTACATTAGATGATTTGTTTTATTTTTCAGAAAGTAGAAAAAATACAAATATATATTTTAAAATAATAAGAATATTAAAATAAAACAAAAAAAAAGGTTTAAGTGCCTATTTCTATTGTTGTGTTATTTAGGTCGCTTTCAACAAATGTAAAAAGGAAAAAAACAATAAAGAAAAAATTAATTAAAAATAATAGTAAAATATTTCAGCCACATTACCTCCAATATTCCTCATTTATTCCCCATATTTTTTCGAATTTGATCATATGTATGGGAGGTTATGATGCCAAAACAGCAACAACAGTACAATTCTACCCATTTTTCAGTCTATGTTCGTCCTTGAGATTTAACAGTCAATTAGTGTCATAAGTGGGGATAGTTATGAATTAATATATTTGAATGTGAATGAAAATGAATAATCAATTGGCAGTTCACAAATTCCAATTAAGTGGGAATAATCAAGAATTAATGGATTTAAAATTTGAGTTAAGAGTGGGCTGGAATTAGTATAAATATACATAGTGAGCAAGTGGATGCACACGAGAAAAACAAAGAGAGATAACAAGAATTACAAGGCTGAAAAATTAGTGGACATCTAGAATCATTGAGGACAGAAGGAGAAATAGTTCGAAGTTCTAGAGTAGTGCTTCAACGGGTAAGTCAAGTTCAATCGTGTTTTTTTGTATGTGTTGTACATAATGTGATTATTTTGATTGCTCATTTGATTCTTTTATTGTCCTAATATTCAACCCTTATTGAAACATAAGACACTCTCAAAAGTTATTGATGAATTGTTTGAGGATCTTTAATTGATATATTTTGATTGCTTACTTGATTCATTTATTTCTTTATGTAATATGATTGTCTTGTTTGAGAGTCGCTACAATATCTTGATATTCAGCCCTTATTGCTTTGATTCATTTAAAAATAAATAAAAAAAATACAAGACCTTTTTAATTTCTCAAGCAGAATATAAAATTTTCCTAAAAATTTAATGAACTATTAATTTTTCGGGAAAAAGTAAAAAATAATAAAATGATGTTGTTTTTGTGAAACAATTTTCAAAAATCATAAAAAGGTAAAAGGTTTCAGAAAAAGGAAAAAATATAAAAGTTTCTAAAAATCTTTAAAAATCATTGAAAAAATAAAATATTTTTCAAAAATAAAAAATAAAAATTTTCAAAAAAAAGATAAAGAATATAAAATTTTTTTCAAAAATAAAAAGTATAAAACATTACTTAATTTTTGGAAAAAATAAAACTGTAAACATAATAATAATGATAATGAGACTGTTAATAAAAAACATTTTGGGCTTAATATTTTTACTATAGCTAATTATAATATTAATTATTTTATTTCTATGCCATTTGGATTTATTATTTAAATCAATTATTTAGTTTTTTTTATTCAATATGTCGTAAAAAAAGAAATATATACTGAAGTTATATATTGAAAACCCAAGAGGGCGATCTAAAAAAAGGTTAGGACAATAAAAAAGAAAAAATGACACGTGTCAGAAGTTATTAATTTTGTGTCATTGTCAAACTTTTTGAAAATCAAGCAATCATGATTAAAATGATATATGGCCATGTTTCTTCATCCTAAACACTTTTACAAAACTTTTGCACCCTCTTTGAGAAAAAAAAAGAATTTTTTTTCAAAAATACCCAAAGGAAGGATCATTAACATCATGAAACTCAGCCTAAGGTTCTAAGGAAAAAAATTACCAAAGAAGAAGTATTATAGCAGAAAAGTTCATAAAAAATGAATATATCAAAAAAACTCCTAAGTCATCAAAAAAGAAATATTATCATAAATGAAAGTTGTACATTAGAAACTTGTCAAAAGGGATTGATAAAAAAAAAGAAAAATGAAAAAAGAAGAATGGAATAAAGAACATGATGATGGAAAGTTCATAGAAGAGGCCTTGATTGTATATAACATTGACTGATGCTCCTTGTAAACTTTTCAAGCCCACAAATAAATTTTGAGCCTTTATATCCTTTTCTCACAACTTTGTAACCTATGACCACGTTACAAGAACAATATAGTCCATGTTGATTCAGGAATGATTGCAACGATTTTCATAAAGTTTAACTTTGTAACAAGAGGATGTGACCGATAATACGTGTTAAAAAATGAAAAAAAGTAAAAAAGGAAAAATGAATGAAAAATGAAAGAAGAAAGATGTCTGCTAGAATGCCTTTTTTAGAAGAGAATCATTTATACGCAGGTCAACTAAGAATGAAACATAAAAAGTAACACTGGGGCAATCTAATACCCTTGCCTTCCCTCACATATATCTCATCATGCATACCAACTGGGGCAATCTGATTTCCATTACCTTTGTCATCCCTCATATAACACTGGGGCAATTCAGTTTCATCCTTACCCTTATTACCCCATTTTTGTCAGCTTACCAAGACAATCCATCTTTCATATAAATCTCATCATTCCCCTTTGAACATATAAACTGGGACAGTTTGCATGAATTGTCTTTCTTTCAGGGCCAACCTTTTACACTAACCTTATTTTCTTTTGAACCAAGTTGTTCATGCCCTCCAAGCTTAAAGCTCACATAGCCAGCCCAACACACCAAAACTGGGGCAATCTTGTCAGAAGATTTGATAATTACACCATGTTGACATTAGCTTCAAATGTCTTTGGTTTTCTCAAAAATGGAAGTTGATATCCAGTGAATTCAATGATTATCAAGAACTTCTGATTCTGCACATTGAAATTTTCAAAAAGAAAAATAAAGGGAAAAACTTTTGCACATATTTTTACTTTGCAACTTGTACATATTTTTGAAACACTTTGTACATATAAACTTTTGGAAAAATCGGTTGTACATAAAATTTTGAAGCATTGAAAAATTAATAAGAAAAAATCCTTTTTATATACACTGAATAAACATTAAAAAAAAAATCTTTTGTACATACACTCTCTTTTGGAAAATTTGTACATACCTTTTTTTTTCTCTAGAAAAAATTACATACTTCATCAAAACAAAAATGATAATTCTTTATGCATATTTGAAATATTCATCATCCCAAAATCATCGTTCATATATTATCATTTCAAGCATGCATTTTCATTCAAACTTAAAAAAAAAATTAAATCTCATGCATTCGTATATACATTCTTCAAAAAGGAAAAAAAAATAGAAAACCAAATTTTATTCAAATTAAAAATTCAGATTCAATCAAAAATTTCATGCATTAAAAAAAAAAATCAAATTTCATGCATTCAAACATGCATTTTCAAAATTCATATTCAATCAAAAATTTCATGCATTCATAAATGTATCAAGCACAAAAGAACAAATTTAATGCATTCTTATATGTATTTTTCAAAAAGAACAAAATCAAAAATTCATATTCAAACAAATTTCATGCATTTTTCAAAATAAAATTTCATGTATTTATAAATGCATTCTTCAAAAAGAATAAACCAAAAGATTCATGCATTGTCATGCATCCAACATACATCTTTCAACAAGGAAAATCAAACTTCATGCAAATCAACATAAGATATTATTAAGGGAAAAGACTAAATGTCATATCTTCGCATTTTACAACATGATGGTATAATCTTAGTGACATTGTACAAAAATTTAATGAAGATAAATGACCCTCTGTTTCAAGGTCTCAAATAAAAGTTATGACCCTCTGACGCACGGTTTCATATTAAGATATATGACCCTCTGTTTCAAGGTCTCAGATTCAGATGTATGACCCTCTGGTACAAGGTCAATTCAAGAAATAACCCTCTGATGCACGGTCTCAGATTTAGATAAATGACCATATGTTTTAAGCTCTTAAATAAAAGTTATGACCCTTTGATGCACGGTTTCAAATTCAGATAAAAGACCCTCTATTTCAAGGTCTCAGATAAGGAGTTATGACCCTCTGTTTCAAGGTCTCAAATTCAGATGTATGACCCTCTAGTATAAGGTCAATTCAAGAAATGACCCTCTGATTCAAGGTCTCAAATACAAGTTATGACCCTCTGATGCACGGTCTCAGATTCAGATAAATGACCCTCTACTTCATGGTCAGTTCAAAAATCAATCTTCACGACCCTCTCGTCTCAGTACAAGGTCAAAATGAAGAACAACGACCCTCTCGTCTCAGTACAAGGTCAGTTCAATCCAAAATTTATGACCCTCTCATCTCAGTACAAGGTCAAAATGAAGAACAACGACCCTCTCGTCTCAGTTCAAGGTCAGTTCAATCTAAAATAACGACTCTCTCATCTCAATACAAGGTCAGTTTAAGGTACGCGACCCTCTCATGTCAGTACAAGGTCTCGGCCTTTATCTATACATTGATCTTATTGTCTTGTTGTCTTTTATTTTCAGAACCGAATGAAATTAGTGTTTTTGTCCTTACTATCTTTTCTCAGATAATTTGAACTTCATAAGTTCAAATCATTTGGTAAAATTTAAGTAAGGAGGGGCAGCTGTCAACATCCAATTTCGTCTAAGTAAATAAAAGTAAAAAAAAAAATTTGGTTTCATTATATTTTATAAATAAAGTTTTAAAAATAAAATTCGTAAAAAGGAAAAAGTAAAGAAAATTAGTCCATTAAAAATTTGTTAAAATAATAATAATAAAATAAAATAAAATAAAATTGTCATTAAAGTGTTATCATGTTACATTCTCTCTATTTCTGCCTGCCTTTTCTGATGCCCATTAATGATATGAATATTAATTGAAAATAAACTCAAGAATTATAGAAATGTTAGAAATTTGAATAGTAGATTTGATTATTATTCGGATGATTCTGCTTAATAGTGATTAAACTGATGATTTTCAATTAAATGCTGATTGTCTAATAATTGGTGCATTTCTTTTTTAATTGTTATGCTCATCCTTTTTATTTTACAGGCTGCATTTGGTTAATGTTCTAAAATAGTAATTAGAATTTTTTACATTAGATGTTTTATTTTTCAGAAATTAGAATAAATATAAATATATATTTCAAAATAATAATAAAGTAATAATATTAAAAAAAAAGGTTTAAGTACGTATTTCTATTGTTGTGTTATTTAGGTCGCTTTCAATAAATGTAAAAATGAAAAAAACAATAAAGAAAAAAATTAATTAAAAAATAATAGTAAAATATTTCACCCACATTACCTCCAATATTCCCCATTTATTCCCTATATTTTTTCGTATTTGATTATATATATATATGGGAGGTTATGATGTCATAACAACAACAACAGTACAATTCTGCCCATTTTTCAGTCTATGTTCGTCCTTGGGATTTAACAGTCAATTAGTGTCATAAGTGGGGATAGTTAGGAATTAATAGATTTGAATGTGAATTAAAATGAATAATCAATTGGGAGTTCACAAATTCTAATTAAATGGAAATAATCAGGAACTAATGGATGTAAAATTTGAATTAAGAGTGGGCTGACTGAAATTAGTATAAATATACATAGTGAGCAAGTGGATGCACACAAGAAAAACATAAAGAGATAACAAGAATTACAGTGCTGAAAAAGTAGTGGGCATCTAGAGTCATTGAGGGCAGAAGGAGAAAAAGTTCGAAGTTCTAAAGTAGTGCTTCAACGGGTAAGTCCAGTTCAATCGTTTTTTTGTATGTGTTGTACATAATGTGATTATTTTGATTGCTCATTTGATTCTTTTATTGTCCTAATATTCAACCCTTATTTCTTTGATTCATATTAGATAATTGTTTGAGCATTTTTATTTACAAATTTTTAAAAGATAAAAATTATATTCCAAATAGTTTATAAAAATAATTAAAAAATAATAATAAACAAAGCATTTTTAAAAGTAATAAAAATATTTAATTTCAATAAAAAAATACGAAAAACAGTTTTAAAAATTAAAAAAATATATAAAACAGTTTTAAATTTTTTTCCAAATACAAAACAATTTTTAACGTAGTTTTAAAAATAAAAAAAGTACAAAAAACAATTTTAAATATGAAAAACATAAAGCAATTTTATAACAATAAAAACAATTTTTTAAATTTTTTTAAAAGATAGTGTAAACGAAACAGTTTTGAAAATTAAAAATATAAAACAGTTTTTTAAAAAATAAAAATATAAAAAAATATATAAAAAACATAGTTTTTCAAAATAAAAAAATAATTAAAAAATATAAAAATTTCACAAAATTAAAATATCAAATATCACTAAAAAAATTCTTAAAATAGAACTACGTGTACCCTGATTTTCTATCATGTATAGAGATACCTAGGACCAAGGTCAAGCCTTGTCGGATCCAAATAAAAATAATAAAATATTTTCTTTGTTTATTTGCAGGTTTTCCTATAAATATACTTGCTTGTTTTTATTATTTGTTGTGATTATTATTTTATTTGCGGAAAATTAATATTAAAAACAACTATACTTATTTCTATCCAATTGATTAAAGGTTATCGTCTTAAACCCTAAACCTTCCTCACACGTAACCGATTCTCGAACCCTTACTTTGATTTGCAGACTTTTTTAATTTTGGTTTTTCCATGTTTTTCCTTAATAAGCTATGGTGGCGACTCCAAATCTCTAAATAAATATATTTTAAAAATAAATTTTTTTGATCGCCCTGTCGTGATCCCGGTTGCGACATTATGCATTAGAGAAGGAGTAATCAATAAAATGTTATTATTTGTGCACGTGATTAAACATACTCAATGTTGTTCATATTCCTAGCACTCACAATCAGTTTTTCAAATAAATTCCTATGTTAGTGAGTTTGTTTAGTGTGGGACTGTCATTAGGGACCCTGGATATGGTTAGAGCTAGGTTATAGTAATTTATTGGCTGAGTTCAAGATAGGATTTGCATATTAATATAGTTGATGATTGTATTATGGTCAATTGAACTGATATGTAAAGAGTTGGAACATCCCTAAAATGTTCCATCTTATTTAATTTATTTTTTGTTGTAAAAGAAAATATGTAAACATAGTACATTATTTAGATAATTAACTTTACATCG
>Ga0209700_109869_pt1 | contig 10521 bp, 5 predicted proteins | sample SiratroredBW_FD_187528 | JGI IMG/M metagenome (GOLD analysis project Ga0209700, IMG submission 187528) | Root nodule microbial communities of legume samples collected from California, USA - Siratro red BW (SPAdes) (version 2) | ecosystem: Host-associated > Plants > Roots > Nodule | place: USA...
TTTGCTTGGTATCACACATAAAGTCTACATCGTTGCTAGCTAGAAGAATGTCATCAACATACAATACCAGAATAATAAATTTCCTCCCACTAACCTTCAAGTATATGCATTGGTCAACAACGTTCTCCTTGAAACCAAGAGAAGTGACAACATTATCAAACTTCAAATACCACTATCTCGAAGGCTGTTTCAACCCATATATTGATTTCCTCAGTTTGCAAACCATGTGTCTTTTACCACTTTCAACAAAACCATCAGGTTGATCCATGTATACATCCTCAAAAAAATCTCCATTCAGAAAAGCGGTTTTCACATCCATCTGGTGAAGCTCCAGATCAAAATGTGCCACAAGAGCCATCACAACACAAAATGAATCCTTAGTGGAGACTGGAGAAAATGTCTCTTTAAAGTCTATGCCTTATCTCTGGTTGTAGCCTTTTGCAACAAGTCTGGCTCTATATCTTTCCACCTCCCCGTTGGCATTGCGCTTAGTCTTAAAGACCCATTTACAACCAACAGTTTTACATCCAGCAGGCAAATCAACCAAGTCCCAAACACCATTTTTCTTCATAGAAGCCAATTCATCCTCCATAGCAGCCATCTAATGAAAATGACTAGAGTTAGAAGTGGCTTCATGAAAAGAAACAGGATCAGTGCTCTCTACAGAGTTAAATTCATGCTCCTGCAAATACACAACATAATCCCTAAACCTAGTGGATTGAGTAGATGTGGAAATTCTTCCCGATCTCCTAGGTTCACGCTCAATAATATCTGGATTTGGGACATCTTCACCAACACCATGATCAACATCAGTATCAACCATTGGTTCAACAACATCATTTTGGATTAAGGTAGATGGAACGGACTCCATGGCTGGTGCAAAAGGAAGGGGAACATCAACATGCTCTACTCGAAACTCTACAGTGCGAGGTTGCATAGACACATCTCCACCTGAACCCTCTTCAAAATAGATTGCACGATCTGACTCAATAATTCTAGTAGTGTGATTAGGACAGTAGAATCGACACCCTCTAGATCCAATGCTATATCTAACAAAATAGCTAGAAATAGTCTTAGGATCAAGCTTCTTAATCTCTGGATTGTATGGTCTAACTTCTGCTTTACAACCCCATACTCGAAAATGCTTCAAGGTAGGCCTTTTCCCTGTTAAGAGTTCGTAAGGAGTCTTCGGAACAGATTTACTTGGCACATGATTCAAAATATAAGCAGCAGTCTTCAAGGCTTCTCCCCATAAGAAATCTAGAAGAGTGAAGTGACTCAACATACATCTTACCATCTCCATAAGTGTACGATTACGCCTTTCAGCAACACCATTTTGTTGCGGAGTGCCAGGCATAGTGTACATTGCCTCGATTCCGCATTCCTGTAAGAACCTAGCAAAAGGTCCAGGATTCCTACCTGTTTCATCATATCTCCCATAGAATTCACCACCTCGATCAGAATGAATACACTTAACTTGAGTATCAAACTTCAATTCAACAGCAGCCTTGAACTCCTTGAGAGAATCCAAAGACTCTGACTTCTCATGCAATAGATAAATCCAGCCATATCGAGAGAAGTCATCAGTGAAGGTAATAAAGTACCTATATCCTCCTAAAGTTATAGGAGTAATAGGTCCACAAATATCTGTGTGAATCAATTGCAGAATTCCCTCCTTTCTGGAACCACTGGTCTTCCTAATCTTTGCAGTAAGTTTCCCCTTAATACAGTCAATACAATTATCAAAATCAGAGAAGTCCAAGCTATGGAGAATGTTCTCCTTAATTAGTCTCTCCATTCTTTTTCTGGAGATGTGACCCAACCTTTTATGCCACAACATGGAAGAGCTTTCAGTTACCCTTCCACGCTTATTACCGACAACGTTACAAACATCTGATTGGCGTTGCACAATAGAATTAGGATCAAGATTCAGTAAATATAAACCATCATACAATACACCAAAACCAATCAAACTTGAGTTACGGGAAATTTTAACTTCATTATTTCCAAAAACAAACGTAAAACCACATTTATCCAAAACAGAAACAGAAATTAAGTTCCTTCTCATAGAAGGTACATAAACAACATCACTTAAGGTCAACTCAAAACCACTACTTAATTTTAAACTTGCAGTTCCAATGTTCTCCACTCCAACATTGACACCATTGCCAACTGCAATAGATAGCTCTCCATCACTTGGCCTTCTCCTGGTTTTGAGTTCCTTTCTTCTTTTTCTCTAGCCAGTTTTTGAACTTAAAGCAATCTGCTTGCTTATGTCCAAAAATGTCACAGAACTTGCACTTTCCTTGAAATTTGGGCTTCATTCCTAACGACTCCTCTGTTTCAGGAACAGAAGTAAACCCACTCTTCTTGAATGAGACTTTAGCATTTTTTTCCTTTCCAGAACTTCTTCTCCTTTTTCTTTTCAGCATTCTTGTGAGAGACATGTTGAACCACATGACCTTTACCCTTCTTCATAGTCTGTTCCTCCTGAGTCAGAATAGAGATTAATTCATCTACTGTCCATTCCTCTTTCTGAGCATTATATGAAGTCCTCAGCATATCAAATTCAGAAGGAAGAGAATCCAGAATCTGCCATACTAAGAAATCCTCCCCCAAAACAACCTTCATAGACTTGAGCTTGTGGTACCCGTTAGTGAGTTTCATAGCATGCTCACGAACACCACCAACACCATCATACTTTGTCTTGGTCAACAAACTCAGATAGGTAGACTTTTCAGTCTTATCAAATTTCTTGAATTTGTTTCCCACATCTGCTAAGAATTTCTTAGCATTTGAAGCTTCAGGAATATTGTCCTTGATAGTCTTCTTCATGCTGTGCTTCATGGTCATCAAGCAAATTTTGTTGGAATGGATCCATCTGTCATATTTTGTCTTCTCCTCAGCAGAAGATGTGGTAGTAGGTACAGGAGGCTCATCCTCAGTGAGAGCAGCACACGAGATAGCCAAGAACAATTTTACCGATTCCATCCATTCCTCAAAGTTAGTTCCATTTAGTTTGATTAAGGAACCTAAATGCATTGGCATAGCTGGAACCGAAGAGCATATTATCAATAAAAATTAATCCACAGAGTATGTTGAGTTTCAATAACAATATCATATCTTTAAGGCTAATACCGAAGAGATACTGAAAACCTTAAAAATATAATCAACTATTCACCAAGAATCATATCACAAGATAAACAAACCGAAGGGTATGTTTACTTATCAACACAAATCTTGATGCAACAATAGAAAACAATAATATTTATACTTTAATGTCTCAACACAATTCGTCTCACGAAGGTGAGTTCACAATTATGCAAAACATCCAAACAATATTTTCAACATTTGACATTTTATCATAACTCGTTCCGCGAAGACGAACTCTCAATTATGAACCATGCCCAACAATATTTATCAGGAGAAATATATAATACAAGTTATAATGATTAAGCAACAAGATCAACATGATCAATTTTTTTTATTTTTTTATTTTTTTATTTTTTTTACGGGTTACTATTCATCGTCTTCAACCTAAGAAGACTTAAACTGTATTTTGCTTGTTTCTCCCTCATCCGAACACCAAATTAAGCGATTCTTGTTACGTTAGATTCGTATTGATGAGCTCTACAACATTATGGGATTGATTTTACGAAAAAAGCTTTCAAAAATTTTGGGTTCTGCACGAAAAACCGAAGAACGAAATTCGGCCCTCTCATGGCATCTCCCTCAATTCTCAACCAAAATTAATGATTCCAAGTGGGTTATGTTCGGATTATTGTCCTCTTTAAAAGCCCTATGGAATGAGAACATAATTGTCTCATGGAAGGGTTTGATTTTGAATTTCTAATTTTAGGGTTCATGAGTACAAAACGCATATTACTTCAATTCTTCATCAAATTAACCAATTAAGGGTTTTATTTGTTTGAAAAGGATCATACAACAAGAAACCCTCAATCAATTTCACAATTAAATTAACTCTAAAGAAAAATTAGAATCAAGCAAAGAAGTTTCAAAAAACAATGACGTACTTTACAGCAATAAAAGGTTTGAAAATTGACTCTGATACCAATTGAAAGAATCATCCTTTAATATTTATTATATTAAGTCCAATTAATGCATGTCAAGTACAATCATACATTCAATATTAAATCAAATACTTACCTGGAACTGAAGATGATGCCATTGTAGTTATGGATCAGAGAAGATTGAATTTCCCTTAATACAATTGAGTAAGAACAGACCTTGAGAAAACACAACAGAGAAGAAAAGAGTATAGAAGGGTGTTTACGATGTTAGACCAGGAGAATTAGGCAACATACAAAATACTGCTATATTTTTCTCTTTAATAGGGTAGAGAAAAACTAATATCTGGTTAACCGTAGTGACCCTTCTTTATTAATATAATTAACATAGGACTAAGCCCACCTATTATCAGCCTGTCCATATCACATAATATTCACATTTCATTATCTATAATAATACTTTAATAAATCTGGATCAATTATTTTAATTTATGTATGTCCACAAGGATTAATTAATCCAACAGTTTTTACCCTCGAATTTATTTAGATATTCAGTTCATCCCACACTTTTATTTTACAATCCATCTCACATTACCATTCCTAATTATGTGGACATAATACATTAAAAAAAATAAAAATTCAACCTACACAATCAATTATGGATTTTTCATTATGTTTAATTGTGATTGTTGTCCTTAACTAAATGATCAATTGTGCATGTTACGTATCATAAAAATAGTAATAAAGCGCATATTAGATGTCCTCTTCCGAATTATGTTGGAGAAATATGGAGAAAGTTGCGGTTATGTATCTCCTTGCAACTTTCTATCCATTTAAGCTTTATAAGTTGAAGTAAACCTATGGATGCAAACATAAGTGGTTCAAAATTTCAACATTAGTTTCATTTTTCCATCCTAGTGTTAGGTTAGTAGCCTTGTATAACGATTATGTAACAATTCAAGAGAGTTAAAAAGAGAAAATTGCTGAAGAAAGAGGTAAAGAATGTAAGGGAAACACAAGTTGGGTCAGGAGGGGCTCTAGGCCTAAAATAAATAACATCAACCTCAACTATTATCATTGGCTCAAAGGATGGTACAAAAGAGAAAGTTAATTGTTGCGTATTCTTGTAATTGCATCTTCCCTAGTATTGCATCATAACTTTGTACATGGATGCTTCTATAATGGATAAAGAAATTTAGTGCCCATAGTTTGTCTATTGTTCCATTAACTTTCTAGTATTTTGTTGGGGTTGTTACTCTTACATTGGTGCTTTCAATGATTCTTGGTGGAGCACACCCGCATGAAGGAGCTTGTAACAAATGTTAAGAGGATTTTGGAGATCCACAAGATGAGGAGTATGCTGGTCGTTTTGAAACGTTAGAAACGACAATGGAAATGGTACTCCAACAAAAAACGAGTGTGGATTATGGAATGGTGTGTTCTACACAATGCAATGTGTAGAACACACCATTCCAGGTTAGAAACGTAATTTTCCCACATTTGATGGTTCGGATGTGCTGGAATGCTGACAATTTTTTAGCTATTGTAAAACCCTTAGATTATCAAATGTTTACTTATTTCTTCCATCCATTAGATAAAGATGTTGTCCCTCGGTATGAAAATCCTTTTCACTCTTGGACTGCTTTTAAGAGCTTTAGAAATAGAATTTGGTCCTTCTCTCTAGGAGAAAAAATAATTTTAAAAAAAGAAGGATAAGTGTTTTTGGTAAAAGAATATTCAACAATTTACTACTACTCTTAAAGTTGAATAAAACATAACTAAGTGTTAACATTATACTAAACCAACGAAAAAAGACTATGGCCGTAATGATTACCACCCACTAAGTAGAGGACGTGGATAATACTTTCCGGACAAGAAGAACAATGAGAGAAACATAAGAAAACGTTGGGAGAATGTGCTACGAAGAGAAAAGAAAAAGAAATCTATTTCAAAGGCAAGAAAAAAATTTCAATTTTTAGAGAGGTACCCTAACCCTATCAATTATAAACATTACACTCATTTTTAAGGATAAAACAATAATAGAGCTTCAAACTCCAAAACGAGCAATATCTCGATGATTGACTTTAATAATACCTTTTTAATGAACTTGAGGTCAGAATATTGGTGCTGTCTATGGGAACCTGTTTTCTTAGCCCTCGATTGGGAAGCTTATTCTGATATAACCAATAGTCCTACATCGCTTTAAGGGTCGAGACTAAGACTAATTTATATACACATTCTTCTTTTAACCATTTTTTAATCCATAGAGACACTTTTTAAATACAAAACCATGACAAAACTCTAACCCTAAATCTGACAATATTTTTAAGAGGGATGATGATTTTATTGTTAATAAATTTGAAGTTAAAATATTACTGATTCCCATTACAGATTTTATTGTTTCAATCTATGCAGGTTTTATTGGGATGTTATTGAGAATCTCATCTCATAAATTCTTTTGAAATGATTATTTTATCATGATGAATCTATTCCATTATTCATTGTTTTGGACGAATTCACTTTTGATATATTTATTTTCAATTTTACTGAAATTTTACTGACATTGATGTAATAATATATATATATATATATATATATATATCACTTTTTTATTATTATTTTTTATCTATGAATTATAATTAATCAACTAATTTCTTTGTGACTTTGATGCTTCCCATTTTCCTAGTTTATTTATGGTTGATATCTTGCAGTTTATTTATTTGGAATCCATTAAAACGGATAATTGAGTAGACTTTGGAGAAACTGCTAAGTCTACTTTGACCTTCATTTAAAGTTTAGATAGTCCATTAATGTTACATAAACTAGTGGTAGCTTAGACAATTGAGAATGATTTTGGTGTAACAGAAAAGATAGACAATTATTCAGTTAAAACTGAAATCAATAAATTAGTAATCTTATGACAATAAGAAAGTACAAATAAAAGACTTTTAAGAAAGACATTTTCTCAGTCTATATCATATAAGATTAAATTCTTTCTAGGAAAGGTCGTAGACCATTCTTATTGTGCAAACACTTGTAGTCTATGTAGTCCAGTTTGATAAAGAGTGTGGACATGTGAAGAATGATAGAGAGTGTGAAAATGCAATGATAGACATAAATTCAATGAATAAAATATTAATTAAAAACAAAAGTTGATGGAATATTTTGACAGTAAACTTTCTTCAGCAATATAGCGACCATTTGTGAAGAAAGATTAATTTTTATTAAATTTTTATACAATTAATTTAATAATATTTATATTTATATTATAATAAAATTAACTATATAATATAATATGATAATAATAATTATTAAAATAATAATAAAAATAAAATACTAATAATATTAATGTTAAAAATAAAAAATAATAATAAAATTATAAATAATAATTATAACAATAAGAATAAAATTATAAAAAATAATAATTAAATAAATTTATAAAATAATAATAATAATATCAATAATAATAATAATAATAATAATTTAAATTTCTTATTTTAAAATAAGTAATAATCTTATAACTAAAAATAATAATAATCTACTAATCACACTCATCAAATTAATTATATCTAAGTTTACACATACTTTTATTATTATATTATATAATTAATTATATTATATTTAATATATAATTAAATTTATCTTTATTAATTATTTGAATATTTTTTATTTTATTATAAATTTAATTATTATATATATTTTTTAATTATCTATAACTTTGGATTAAAATAATAAATATTTTTATATTTTATTTAATGGTAATGAAATAAATATTTTTATTTAATTATGAAAACCAACTTTCATGCAAATCTTCTCATAAGAGAAGAAAAAGTTTAAAAATATTTTTTTTTAATTTTTGGAACTTTCTGCTCCTTTATGCACTTGGTATATTTCCATCATTGGAAACAGATGCATCATGAGAGTATTTGTATCATAAATTCTTGAAATTCTCAAAATCTTCCTTAAATAGCCTCAATAACTAAAACTTTAGTTATCAGAGCCTTTACATGATATTAGACAGTTTTAAATCTCTCTAACATAAAAGTTCAAAATATCTTTGTCAAATATATTAAGACCTTTTATTCTATGTAGGAGTTTCGATTAAATCTTTAATGAATAATTTTTTATTATATTAAATCTTTTATATACTTTGGCCCATTGGGTTTTTCTTGCACTAAGAAATGTTTCAAAAATAAAATTTAAATATATATAAATAGAAGAAACATCACATCACATTTAGTGCAACCATAGTAACATGTCATGGTAAGCCAGACCATACTCAGGGGTACATTCCACTCCCCTTTACAAATGTTGCAGTGTCACCAATAATTCAGCCCAAAAAGATCTTACAGGAGACTGTTATTATAGAGGCTCAGTAGCAAATTCACCAGAAATTAGTCCAATGGCAGGGATTGGATGATGACCAAGCTACGTGGGAATATACTACTTCCCTACAACAAACTTTTTCGAACCTTAATCTCGAGGACAAGGTTAATTTTAGAAAAAGAGACACATTGTAACAATGCATGAGCGGGCAACAGAGAAAATTGCTAAAAGAAATGGAGAAGAACATGTAAGGGACAATTAAACTAACATAATTAAAATTGCTAAACTAACATCAAGCTCAATGATGATTACCATAAGAGACAATTAAAGGAGTGTGTGAAGAATTTGAATTATGATCACAATTAAACAGTCTCTGGGTTTCATTTTGTTTTATTAAGTTCCTGTACAACTTCTGCATAATGGTTGATTCTGTATATGGATGTTTCTATAGTGAATAAAGAAATTCAGTATCCTTAAGTCTGTTTAGTGTTCCATTAAATTTTTTATTTTTTGTTGGGATTGTTGCTCTTATACTTTACCTCACTCTAACTATAGGATTTTGTAAATCCTATGAATGTTGATAAAGACGATAATTGTGATTTATTAGTTGTTATTTCCAGAGACATGATGAGAAAGAAAGGATAAAAGTGGTGTTTTTAAGTATTTCTATGTACAAAATCAATTCTGAAGATATTCATAATCAGGTCTATTGTTTTTACTTTTTATAATAATAAATAAAAATTAAAAATAATAAGTAATAACATATAAAATTATCATATTTTTTACTTTTTTTTTTCAACCCAACAAACTCTTTTCATTTGTTTCATACTTCTTTTTTCACTTTTTCCATTCTCTTTATTGTTTTTCTTCCAATAAAGTGGAGCATTATGCTTACCTTCTATCCATCAAAAGCTGTATTGTTCTTATCTTTCTATTTAAGGAATTGAAATAATTGTACCCAAATAAAATTTCTGATGGAGACTGAGGAGGTGGATGTGTATTAGAATTGAATACTGCAAAATGTGAGCATAGACACAGCACATTATTATTATGAAAGAATGTCTGATAAAAATACCAATGAAATTACATGTATTCCTACTGTAATTTAATAAATAATAAATTAGGCCCGTGGTGGGGAGTGACAAGACAAGGCTCCCGAAGTTCTCAACTACCTTTCCTTCCTTCCTAAATATCTCATCTCACTGCAAACTCCCTGCAAAATTAAAACAAATGCAACAAAAGGCAGCGCAAAAGGGTTAACTTTCTTTATGCTGCCAACAAAAAAGTGCCTAATGCTGATGCTCATGATGCTGTCTGTTTCCTAACTACTACCTTTTTCAGACGTCTCATTTTTTCCCTCACGACGGTGCCAATAATATTAATAACTACGTTACCAACAACAAATGATGCAACAGATTACTCCTACACCTACCACTTAACCATCCTTCGTCAATGCTAACCTAATCCAATCTTAATCATCATTAGGGTACCAATTATTGCAACAGCCTCTTCTAGAATACAATACTGTAAGAAACTTACCAAAAATTATCTTAGAACATAATGTCTCTTTGTTGTTCATATGTATAAATAAATATTTCTATAGTAAAAAAAAAGTACATAACTGTCATATTGCATAAATTTACAATTACAACATTTATTGGGCTGTTTTTCTAAGTTTCTGAAATGATTGTATGCATGTGTTTACCTTTATATAATAAAGTATTTTTAAAAAACTTTTGCAATAGTCTGTATTGTAAAAGATGTAGATATCTGATTATTGTGAAGTAAAATTTATTCTAAAATTTGCATAAACTAGCTTTCAAGATAAAAAAAATTTAATTCAAATTAAAGAAAATAAATTTTATTTAAAATAAATTTTACTGGCACCAAAAGGCACACTACTACATCCAAATGTAACTCAACTATACACCACAAATCTCAAAATTTGAATGGACACAATGGTGACGTTTGATATGCTCTTTATGAGGAGGGCGACAATAATTCCATTAGTAAGGGACAAGCAAAGTGAAACATATATATATATATATATATATAACTTAGCTTGTGTTTTGGGGTTTACCTTTACTCCCTTCTCACTCTGCGTCTGCTCTCTCCCCATTGCCATGCCCCCCTGTCTTTCTTTGGATTCTGCACTTAAATATCCTCA
>Ga0209700_109870_pt1 | contig 10520 bp, 9 predicted proteins | sample SiratroredBW_FD_187528 | JGI IMG/M metagenome (GOLD analysis project Ga0209700, IMG submission 187528) | Root nodule microbial communities of legume samples collected from California, USA - Siratro red BW (SPAdes) (version 2) | ecosystem: Host-associated > Plants > Roots > Nodule | place: USA...
AACTGGTAGAGGTGAATGGAAGGGGAGAAAATCGAGGGGGAAATGGAGCCACGTGTTATGGTCGGGATCGAAGAGGGGAAGAGAGGTGTGAGAAGTGTGAGAGGTGTGAGGGGTGTGGCGGTGGCGGAGGGCGAGAAGGTGGAGGTGGAGGGGAGGGTGGGAGGTGGAGAGGAGGTGGAGGAAGGAGGGGGCGGAGAGGAGGTGGAGGAAGAACTTTGAGAGGGAGCGGCAGAGGATGATTTGGCGGAGGGGGAGGGAGGAGAAGATCTGGTGGAGCGTGTCGTGAGGGAGACGGTAGATCGGAGGTTCCTCCTCCATCGGACCACCGCGCTAGGGTTGTTGTGCGGTGGTTGGGCGGGGTGGGTGCGGTGGTTGGGTTGGTTCCGGTAAGAATAGGGAATACAAAATGCTAAATGATTTGTTTGCTTTAACAAGGGTAGTGAAACTGAGAAACTCGCTTCAAGCTTCTTCTTGCTTCATTTCATATATTGACTTTCTCACAATCTTTCTTGCATTCTTTAACTTCACATTCTGATTCTTGTTAAAACAGCTTAAAGATGGTTATTATTTTCAAGAAAAAAAAAAGAATTATAGTATATTTCTATCAATTAAATTAATCACTTTTTTAATCTTAATTTATTTGGCAAAGAGGTTTCTCGAACAGAAAGAAAGTAAAATTTAACGAACTCCTTGTAAATAAGGTAATTTGTAGAAAATACAATTAATATAATTTTAAATTTTATTGTACCACACTTCACTAAATTATAATATAATTTTGTATATGTTTGGCTTTCGTATACGATGATGATATTTGCTAATGATTTTATTCTTTTTAATTAATTGTAACAAATAAAAAAAAAACGTGGCACAAAAGATCTATTGCTATTAACAATATTATTTACCGCACTTACGAATTTCTCACAAAAATTATGGAGAAAAACTCATATTTAGTTCTTACACACTTTTGTATTGCTTTTAACTAAAAAATTATTTAAAAAATATAATATATATTCTGTTGTTGAATTACAAACCATAATATTTAATACATTTGATGACTTGTATAATAATCAAAGTGATAATATTTTTGTTGTTAACTCTATAAATTCTTATTAGGCGAATTATTTAATCAAATTTTTAATTTTGATTAAAATCAGTAATTAGAAACACATAAAAGTTCGTGTCAGTTTTGTGTATAATTGTTGCCTTATCTTATACTTTCTTTTATTCCTTACTTTTGCTAGTTAATTTGTTGACATGCTTTCCCGCTCCACCGTCAAAAAGTGTTATGATGCTCTTAATTAGTTAATTACGCACTATCTTTTTTAAATAAACCTATTTTTTTTAAATTACATTTATTGTTTATAAGTTAGAATTTAGTTTGTAGGAAGTTGAATTTTATGATGTCTTTCCGTGAACAAATGATTAATATATATTTTTCAGTTCGAGAGATCACTCTTTATACATCTGAATTCGTTTCTCAAAACCAAATTCTTATATCTAAACGTTAAAAGAGTCTATTTATATAAATAAAGTTCCAAAAATTTATTTATGTAATTTAAAAAATAGCTAATTTGAAAAAAAAATATGATTATGCACTTGCTATTTTCTTTTTCATTTGGATTTTAAGTCTTTTCTCGTTTGAGTGTTGTTTTAATGCTAAAATGTTAGCAATTAATTCATGATATAAACTTTTGTTGTCTCGTCCCTATCATTTATCTATATGTATATAAATATCTGTACATACATAAAAAGAATATAAAACTACTGTAATAAATAGATTTTTTTAATAAAATACTATATAATATTTCAATTATATTTATTATGTTTGAATTATTATTAACTGGTTATGATATTTTCATCATAAATACATATATCTACATATATATTAATTTTCTATGACATATAATCAACAAAATTTATATTTATACTATTGTAACTGCTTCGTTATTTCGATTTATCAAAATAATATTATGTAAAAGCTTTATATAAAGAGATTTTGAAAATTAATATCAATAGCAAAGATTGATCATGAAGATGGTTAGAAATTATATTAAAAGTCTATGGATGACTTATAAACACTCATTTAAATTATATAAATTTTGAGGATGCTTTCAGATGAATCTATAATTATAATATTGTCTATAATTTTATTTGTAATTATTAATTTTAATACAGGAGAGAAGAGATGAAAGAAAAAATTGAGGGAATAAAAGAGGAAAAGGGAAGGGGTGATAAATGAGAGTATTATAGTTTAGTCTAAAAGATTTGGGAGAAGGGTTAAAAGAAAGTAGTGATTGAGTTGATATGATAACTATGTTAGAATATTATTATTATGGAAACAAATCAAATCAATAGAATATCAGAGATAATCAAGAGAATATCAGAGAATATCAATAAGAATATCAAGATGATATCAGAGCGGTGTTAGATCCTGGAAACTTAAAAACCAATATCATTGTTCCATTACCCCTCACAGCCAAAAAAACACCAAAAAACCAAAAATGTCATTTTCAAATGATGAAATTGGCAACAATATGAATCAAAACCAGAATAACTCCTCAACCATTATTGATGAGCTAACTTTGCAAATTGCTAATATGCTTCGTAATGGCCTAGGGATTCAACAACCACAATCCAATCTTGACAATTTGTCAATTGGTATCAAATTAAATGGAGACAATCATCCATTGTGGGCAACACTCATGAAGAAAGTTATCGGTGGCAGAGGAAAGAAGAGTCATCTGACAAGTATACCTCCAGCACCAGAAGAGATAGAACTAGCATATGAAAAATGGGAACAGGCAGACCAAACTGTCTTCACCTGGATAATTCAGAATATTGAGATTAGTTTGATAAACAATGTTTCCCAGTTCCCAACCGCCAAGGCTTTATGGGAGGGATTGGCTACTACCTATGGAAGCGGCAGACCCGATGCAAATCTATGATTTACACCGAAAAGCAAACACACAGAAACAGGGAAAGGATACCTTAGACGATTTCTGGAACAAATTACAAGCTATATGGATGACGATTGACAGAAAGCAACCGAACCCTATGAAATGCTCAGATGATATTACAACCTTCAACAAAATCAAACAAGAACAGAGATTATATCAATTCCTAACAAGGATAGATGAAAAATTGAAGTCATCAGAAGAGATCTTTTGATGCAAGAGAAGACCCCTTCAGTAGAGTCTGCCTATGTTGCTGCCCGAAGGGAGGCAGCCCGACTCCAAATTCTAAAGCCTACCACCAGTAGAGAAGAAAACACATCATTAGAGGAGGTCGGAATTGGCTTAACTGCAAGAAATAGACCACCGGAACAGGGACAGGGATGGAGTTACCCAGAAACTTTCGGATGACGTCCATCACAACGAGACAAGAAAGACAAAAGCCACCTCCATTGTACTCATTGCGGAATGAAGAAACATACCAAGGAGACTTGCTTCAAAATCGTGGGTTATCCCGAATGGTGGAAAGATTTTAAACAAAAAAATCACAAAGCTGCCACCATCATGGGCATCCCACAAACCACTAGTAACTGTAATGGTGATACTAAAAGAGAGGAAGAAGCAAAACCGCAAGTCGTTCATGGAAAAGCCGCAATCACTCATGGAGGTAAAAGAAGAAAGGAGGATACCAGCCCAGGAAAATCTGATCAGTGGATTTTTGATTGTGGGGCAACTGACACCATGACCCATGATCCTCATGATTTTAACAATCTCTCCATACCTATTAAAACTCATATTGAGACAGCTAGTGGAGAATTAGTTGCGGTCTAAGAAGAGGGCTCAATTGTTTTTTTAAAAGAATTAAAATTAAAAAATTGTCTCTATATTCCTGCATTATCATCAAAATTACATTCTATAAGCCAAGTTACAAAGGATTTGAATTGTGTGGTTCTCATGTTTCCTACTTTTTGCCTTTTACAGGACATTCTTACGAAGGAGATCATTGGGCGTGGTACTGAACGTGAAGGTCTTTACTACGTTGATGAGGTTGCTCACAAGGGACATGCCATGTTTGCTCATGGAACGGTTACAAGGCAACTCTGGTTATGGCATAGGTGTTTGGGTCATCCTTCATTTGGGTACCTTAAGATTTTATTTCCTAGTTTATTTACTAGTAACAGTGAGCCCATCAAATGTGAAACTTGTATACGGGCAAAGAATCCTAGAGTTACTTTTCCTCCCAATAATAATAGAGTCAATTCTGCCTTTTCATTAGTACATTCTGATGTGTGGGGTCCAGCTCCTAATTCTCATAATAATCAATTTCAGTATTTTTTGTTATTTGTGGATGATTTCTCTCGCATGACGTGGGTATATTTTCTTAAACACAAATCTGAAGTACCCGATAAGTTTTATGCATTCTATCAAATGATTCACACTCAATTTGGCAAGAAAATCCAAGTACTTAGATCAGATAATGGTGGAGAATTTGTTAACAAATCAATGCAAGAGTTTTTAAGAGAAAATGGTTTAATTCATCAAACTTCCTGTCCAAACACACCCCAACAGAATGGTGTAGTAGAACGGAAAAATCGTAAGCTACTAGAGATGACTCGGGCCATGATTTTTGATGCACAGGTTCCAACACGGGTTTGGCCCGAAGCTGTTGCTACCTCGGCCTATCTTTTGAACAGGTTACCCTCCCAGACCCTTAGCCACCAAACACCCCTGCAGATCCTAGCTACTCAAACTATATCCCTCCTGTCCAAATGTTACCACCACGAGTTTTTGGGTGCTCTGTGTTCGTTCATATTCCCAAAGCTAATAGAACTAAATTTGATCCATGTGCTGAGAAATGTGTCTTTGTTGGATATGCTACACATCAAAAGGGGTATCGATGTTACAACCCAATCACTCACCGTGTATATGTGACTATGGATTGTGATTTTTTAGAATCAGAATATTTTTTTAGTAGCCAACTTGATGTTCAGGGGGAGAAAACTAGTGAACCACCAAGTTGGTTAAGTAAACTTAGTTGTCAAGAAACTGTTCCAAAAGAGCAAGTAGATGGAGCCAACGAGCATGTCTCTGTCAACGTAGGAGGGACCAACACAACCAATGAAGATCCTTATGAGAATGTCCAACAAGAGGTAAATGATCTTCACTCTACTGAGTTGTCTCCTATTATGAATGAAGTCACTAATAATGACAGGTTAGCACTAGAACCAGAGTCTTTCACACTTCCAACTGAGTTGTCTTCTATTATGAATGAAGTCACTAACAGTGACAGGTTAGCACCAGAACCAGAGCCTTTCACACTTCCGTCAAGAAGAAACAGAGGGGTACCACCTGATTGATATTCTCCAGAACATGTTTCTCGGAATTCCAAGTATCCTATGAAGATAACCAGAGAAGGAGTAACAGACATTGCAAGAGCTTTGCTTATTCCCAAAACAGTTCATGAAGCCAGTAAGAAGGGCGAATGGCAAGAAGCTATGAAAACAAAGAATCCTGTACAACATGACAAAACCAAACTCGTTAAAATGGACAGACACTCCATCAAGGAGAAGATTGAGGATAGCAGTATTGAGCTTCCGTTTGTAAAGTCAGAAGATCAGTTGGCAGACATTTTCACCAAAGCTGTTACAGGCAAAACATTTACCCGTATCCTCAGCAAGCTAAGCATTGGTGATCTCACTTCTCACCTTGAAGGGGAGTGTTAGAATATTATTATTATGGAAACAAATCAAATCAATAGAATATCAGAGATAATGAAGAGAATATTAGAGAATATCGATAAGAATATCAGAGAGATAATCAAGGGAGTATCAAATAAACAAATCAGTAGAATATCAAAGATAATCAAGGGAATATCAGAGAATATTTGTAGAATATCAGAGAATATCAGTAGAATATCAAATGTATTTATTTAGAATAATTTTCATATTTAGTTTTCTATAATTTTATATTAAGTGAGCTATTGTAAACAAAGAGAAAGACATTCAATAAAAAAACCTTCTTCTATGTTATCATATTCTTTGTTCTTTTTTTGTTCATAGTTATCATATCCTTGTCCAACCTTTCTTAACCCTCGATACCATCGCAAGAAACTACATATCCAACTTTAGTGTTTATAGGAAGGATAATAATGTTGATATCACTGTTCTCCTGATACCTTCGTTTGACTTATATATATTATTATTTTATTATTTATATAATATTTTATTATATATAACAATGTTAAATGAATGACAAAATGAACAGGAGCTTTTGATGTAACCAATTCCTTCGGTGGGAATGGAAGGCACTAAAAGAAAAAATAACTATCATCTATGTTTATTCACCATGCGATATAAATTTTAAAGAAATTATGTGGGAAGAGTTGGAAAGGAGGAAAAAAGGATTATGAGAAGAGATAGAAATAGATTTAATGGATTCGTAAGAGAGATGGAAGTAGATGGGTTACCTACAATAGGTATATCCTTTACTTAGTAAAAGTCAAATGGAATGGCTCATAGGTAAGGGATTAGTTTTTGTATAGTATCAGCAAGTACTTTATTTGTTCTTAACAAAGATATCTCAAAATCATTTTTCAGTTCTCTTAGAATTTGTGTAGATTTAAAATTGGTTTTGAGGAAATAGATTTGAAATATATAAAAAGTTGAGTTGTGTACATTAAGAAAAATATAATAAAAAATAAAGAAAAAATTAATGAGTGATGTGATGGTAAAAATATTTAATCGATAAAATTGTAAAATAATATAAATTAATTTTAATTAAATAATTAATAATAATTTTATTATTATTATTTTCTAAATTCATTATTATAATATTTATTTTTATTAGTACTTTATTATTTTATAATAATAATTTATATTTTATTATATTTAGTATATTATATCATATAATTAATCATAATAATAATATATAAATTAATTAATAATAAAAGTTTATTATAAAAAATAAAATATTATTTTAATGAACTTTCTCCACAGATCTTCACAAAGTTGAAGAACAAATAAAAGTTTTATTTTGCCTCAATTTTTGTTTTTATATATTATTTTATTTCTGATTTTTGAACTTTTCTATGCCATGGATCTCTGATATCCGTCATTGCAACCAAACATGATCTTAAAGTTTAAAAACATTCAAAGGTGAGGTTAAAGAAAAATGGAAATGATTAAACATTGAAGAGGGTGGTAAAATAAAAATCAATTTGGTAGTATAAATGATCAAGAGAAGTCAATATTGAGGAATATGAACCAACAAGACAAAAAGGAGGAGGAAATAATTAAGTGAGGAGGAAGTAGAAGAAAGGAAAAGATTGCAATGTGAATTTGAGAAGGTGTTGCTTAAAATTAAAGGGAGATATCACTTAAAATTTTAGAGGGGAGACTGTGCTCTTAAAAGAGAAATTTATGGAGATGCAAAGGTTTTTGAAATGGTAGAACAAAAATCACTTTGGCGACATAAGTGATCAACAGAAGTCAACAGTGTGGAATATGATCCAGCACGATAAAAAGGAGGAAACAATAAGAAGTAGAAGAGAGGAAAATATTGCAAGGTAAATCTAAAGGTATTGCTTAAAATGGAATCCTTAGTCAAGCATAAACCAAGACATAATTGGTTAAAAGAGGGACAATAAATAGCAAATTCTTCCATTCTCTAGTCAACTGGAAATGAAAGTTAAACACTTTGAAAGGATTACAAGTTGAAAGGAATTGCGTAATAGACCTTGTACAAGTGAAAGAAGAAACTTGGAAATACTTTAAATCTATATTTGAAAAAAAAAGGTATGGAATAAACCCTTACTTGATGAAATCATATTTGAATAAATTAAGAAGGAAGATAATAAGTTCTTAATAGGAAAATTAGAAAAAAAAAAGTAAGAGAAACAGATTGAGGTTATAATAGCAATAAAAGTTTTGGATGACTTCAACTTTAAATTCATCAAATAATTTTAGAATGTTATGAATGACAACTTTATGGGTTGTTTAAAAGAGTTTCAATTTATTGGGAAGTTTAAGATTGAGAAATTTGTCATTTATTACACTCATATTTAAAATTAAAAATGATTTAATCTTAATCTGTTTAAACCAATATTGTTGGTCCGTTGTGTATAGTTGTAACTATCATTCTAATTAAGGTTGTGTTAAGCTGGACTGATTTAAGGAGATTTACTCTTTGAAGAAATTTACTCTTTGAAGAGGATGTATTTGAGTGGATGAAGGTTGTTTGGTTGACCCGATTTGAAAAGATGGATCAGGAGAGATTTGCAGGATTGAATGTTCATGTGAAGAGATTTGAAAGGTGAAACTGAAAATTACAAAATAGCTCTACAGGATTGAATGTTCGTGTGAAGAGATTTGAAAGGTGAAACTGAAAATTACAAAATAGCTCTTGTATATGAGATGGAAATTAGGAAATACCTTTGACTTTGAAAATTACAAAACACCTATTTAAGTAGGTTTAGGGTTTGTCTGGTGCACTGTAACATGTTGATAGGTGCACCCCTTTATTTATTTATTTTTTTACACTTTCAAACAATATTTTTAATTTTAAATTTTAAAAATGCCAAAATAATTCTAAACAATAAAAAAAACCACATATTTTTGTAAATTATTTATTTTAATTCAAATGCTAAATTTGTAATTGTACTTCTTAATCATTTAAAAAAAATTTAAAATCTCACACAAGGGTAAATTAGTTTACCAAATTAGCTTACAATAAAAATTTTGAGCATATTGACCCAAGTCACATTAATCCTTTTTACTTAATTTTATTAAAATAAAAGAATTAGAAAAATGTAAAGAAGGTATAAATTATAAACAAGAAACAATTATTAGCATTAATGTATATCTATTGTAACAATATATATTATATATGAAAAATAAACTGATTTATACCTAATTCTTCAAATAATTGATTTTAATAATTATATATATATATATTTTCATTCATAATACTTTCTTTTCCTTTTTTCTAAGACAACTATAATATAATTAATCTCCCTTCAATCTACCCATACTCAATACAATCTATCCATTCATAATTATATTATTGACACGTAAAATAATTAAATCAATAAAAATTGTTTAATTTATAAAAGAAATAATAAAAGTATATTATACATGTTATATTGTTTTCTATTTATTCTTCTTTTTTATTTTTTATCGATGAAAATATGTTTACTTAATGTTTAATTGGAGTAAATTAAAAAAAATATTTTTGTATCCTTATTTGATTCAATATTTATGATAAAATTGAGAGGAGAAGATATTATTTAAAATATTTTTTATTCACCTTAAAAGCAATTTTATTTCTTTTAAATATAAAATTATTAAAACACAAAATAAGGATAATCACGGGTTGGATTAAATAAAATCATTATCAACCTACTAAAAAATATCTAGTTAGTTGATTCAGTTTCTATATTTTTTATATTAAAATCAATTTAATCTAATTAATTTTAATTTTTTATCATCTTATTTCATAAGGGTTAATTAGTAATTTCAGAAATATATCAATTAAAAAAATAAAAACAAATCTATAACATCTATCAAATCAATCCTAAACTTTCATAACCAATCCCCTCAAATCCCTTCAAATCTTACTATCCATCCAGTAATCCAAACAACTCTCTCATCCACTCAAATCCCTTCAAATTCATCTCCTCAAATCCACTCCTCCAACCAAACAAAGCCTAAGGTTGTGTTTGGTTGGACTGATTTGTAGGGATTTACTGTTCAAGAAGATGGATTTGAGGGGATAAAGGTTGTTTGGTTGACCTGATTTAGGAGGATAGATGAGGAGAGATTTACAGGATTGGATCTTTGCTCATATGAGATTTGCAGGGATGAAGATCGAAATTACGAAATAGTCCTTGTAAATGAAGTGAAAATTACGAAATACCTTTGACTTTGGAAATTACAAAATACTCCTTTAAGTGGGTTTAGAGTTTGTAACAATATATATATTATATATGAAAAATAAACTGATTTATACCTAATTCTTCAAATAATTGATTTCAATAATTATATATATATTATTTTTATTCATAATACCTTTTTTTTTCAAAACAGCTATAATATAATTAATCTCCCTTCAATCTACCCATACTCAATACAATCTATCCATTCATAATTATATTATTGACCTAAAATAATAAAATCACTAAAAATCGTTTACTTTATAAAAGAAATAATAAAAGTATATTATAAATATTATATTGTTTTCTATTTATTCTTCTTTTTTATTTTTTATCGATGAAAATATGTTTACTTAATGTTTAATTGAAGTAAATCAGAAAAAAAAATATTTTTGTCTTTTTATTTGATTCAATATATATGATGAAATTGAGGGGAGAAGATGTTATTTAAAATATTTTTTATTCATTTTAAAAAAGGTTTTATTTTCTTTTAAATATAAAATTATTAACACACAAAAATAAGGATGTTCACGAGTTGGATTAATTAAAATCATTATCAACCTACTAAAAAATATCTAGTTAGTTAATTCAGTTTCTATATTTTTTATATTAAAATCAATTTAATCTAATTCATTTTAATT
>Ga0209700_109873_pt1 | contig 10519 bp, 5 predicted proteins | sample SiratroredBW_FD_187528 | JGI IMG/M metagenome (GOLD analysis project Ga0209700, IMG submission 187528) | Root nodule microbial communities of legume samples collected from California, USA - Siratro red BW (SPAdes) (version 2) | ecosystem: Host-associated > Plants > Roots > Nodule | place: USA...
AATAAAGTATGAAAGTTTGTGATTGAATGTTAAACTTAGTTTTATTCGACTTAAGAATTCATATTTGCATTTGTAAATCTAATCACTTCAATTCTTTTCACTCTTATAAGCTAAAAACATTATTTCTCTAGCTTACCCTTGCTTTTCTTGTTGTTTTGTAAACTGCAATGATTGTATTATGTACATGAGCAGATATAAATGCAGATGCAGGAGTATGTGGAAGAGTGTAGACTTTATTTTGGAAATTTGATTCTTTTTATTGGATTCACTGTATGTTAAACAATATATATTTTTGGGATGTTACAGTATTCATAAAGAATATATAATATATTTATGGATGATATGGTAACTAAATAAAAGAAATCACTAACCTTTACAAGATTATAATATAATAAAAATTGTGGTGATATGCTCATTTCTTATTCCATTAACATAAATATTAGGAGTTGCAGTAGATCTAAGTGGTTGTTAAATAGGAAATTATGATAACATCAACTAATCATACTTTATCAATAACAAATCTTAACAATATTAAAGAAAATATATATGCTAATAAATATAGATAATATATAATTATACATTATTAATATTTGTATGAAACTTTCGTTTTTAATTTCAAAGAAATCATGATTACAAGCGTGTGAGATAAAAATAAATATAAATAAGAATCAAAAGATCAAAAGAAATAAACTAAGCATATAGAGACAAGACCTATTTTTTGTAATGAGTTCAAGGAAATTAATGAAAGTTTAAAGAAAATAAACTTCAAAGTAAAATATATGAATTTTAAATGTGAAAGTTCACGTGACACAAGTCTAAAATGATTTTATTACAATGTTCTCTTTGGAAGATGAGATTGTATACCAAAGATATTTTCTCAAGACACCCGAAAAAGAAAAGAAAATACACAAGAATAAAAAAATATAATTTGAAACACAAATTTCCATGACAAAAGCAAGTTACACAAACTACCAAAGTTAGCCATGATTTCAATGACGAATTTCGATGTTTAATGATGGAATTTCCATCACTAATTCGGTTTTATATTTTTTTATGGCTTTTCTTGTATGACTTAGGTCCAATTGACAAAGTTACTCTTCTCTCAAGTGTTTGCACTCTTCAATATGTCCTTCATTGCCTCTTTATGTCACCAAAAAGTACCTTCAACAATTCTTTCACCAACACCTAAAATGTTACCTTAGGAAGAGGTGAGTTTCTCAAGATACAAAGGAAGAAGCAAATATTTTCAATTCTCCTCAAGAGTGAGAAGATAAAATCAATAAAATCGCAATTTAAATTAAAAAAAACTTTAAAAAAGAAAGAATACAGATGACAAAAACTCAAAGAATTCAAAGGAAATGACAAGTACTACAGCGGCAAAACAGCTCCTTGGTTTTTCAAAACCCGGCTTCTTCGGTTCACTCCTCCTCTCTGATGGAGATTCATCATCCATCCTTCCTAAAATAAATACACCTAAACTCAACCTTCTCCACCAATGCTAGCAGTATTCTACCTTTCAAATTCTCCCATTCATATCAAAACTTAAAATACCCATACTCACAGTGCACAACCAATGAAACAGGAAAAATGTAGAAGTTAAAAGCAAAAAAAAAGCAACTATTAAGAAATAGGTTCAATATAATTACCTTTGTTAATGGACAATTTGGGGTTTTTGGTGATTTGAGATTTAGGGTTACAAGGTAGGAGATGAACGAGATGAAGGCAAGGAAATGGTAATTTTTGTTTCCGTTTTGGCGGCCATGCTATGTTTGGTATATCTATTCACCCAAGTTGCTATCAGATTATTAATGGAACAAGACTATGAATGGTGTTTCTTGTTTTAGGGTATTACTGGTTTTTAAGAACAAATATTAACTGACTTGACAAAAATGTGGTGAAGAAGAAAGAACCCCCCACAAAGCACAACCTAATAAAAAATTTGCATTTCTACAATACATTTTTACATAATTCCTTCAAATTGTATTGTATAAGGAGAAGGTAAGGGGATCTTCTATGTACAATGAACAGAAAATAAAGACATGTAAGACAAAAAAAAATGTTAGTTAATAAATTCTTTATTGTACAAATTATATAAGTGAACATTCTTATTTATATTTTGTTAGATTTTATATAGGCATGACTTAGGTAGTCTTAGACCTTATTTGGATCTTAAATTGTAACTTGAACTAGATGGTCAAATCATAGAGAAATCCTAGAAATTTCGTCTAAGGAAAAGGAGAAGAAACACACAAAGCATGAAGTTCCATATCAAGTAGAATTAGTCTAAAATGGGGTAAAATGAGGTTTTAGCAATAGGGACTCGTGTGTTATGTCTTTAGCTTATTAGTCCCCCATCTTTTATGTAATTAAGTGCAAAGGGGTTAAGCATCTATAAAAAAAAATCCTTTTGTCCATGTACAACTCACCTTGATTAAATGATAATTGATTTGCGTAAGGAGCCTTCCTTGAAAGATGAACACATATGAGTTTCTTAAGAAACTTGGAAGTTTTAAATTTTTCTTTCTGTTTTTCTAGTTTTTTTTTTTCATTTTTATTCGGTCCTCTCTAACTTGTTGAGGTGTGATAGGAGACTAGAATATCCTTTTGTCCTTGTGAGTGAAACTTATTTTGTTTTTTAAGCCATCATGGATAGACTCTGTACGAAATTGTCATAGCCTACCAAGTAAGATAGGTTCAGCTTCTATAGGGACTATGTAGCTCAAAACTTTATTATTATAATTGCCTATCATAATTAGAATACTTACTTATTCATCAACTACTATCCCACCATTATCTTTGATCCACTAAAGTTTATAAGGTCTTGAATGAGGTGTAGTAGTTAAGGCTAACTTGTCTACCAACCATAAGCTACAGCAGTTACAATAAAAGCCACTATCCAAAATAAAAAAATATAATTATTTTCAAAAATTTTACATCTAGTGTGGAATAGGTTCTCTCTTTGAAACTGCTCAAGCTCTATAGATTGGCTTTCAAGAAGCCTTCTTGTCATTAGCAAGTCTCCTTCATAAGGTAAGACTTCCTCTTCAAAATCTAAAGTTTTATCTTCAATAGGTGAAGATTGAGTTTCATCCTGACTTTCAGTCTCTAGGTCTTTCAAACCATAATTTTCTTATTGGGATACTCAGAAGCATAGTGCCCTTTACCAAGATATCGAAAGCATTGGATATCTCATGTTCTAGTTTCTTTAGAGGTTTATTATTATTATTATTATTATTATTATTATTATTATTATTATTATTATTATTATTATTATTATTATTATTATTATATTTTTTTTTCTTTTTTGTTTTTATTTTTCCCTTTCTCGTGATCCTTCATATTTGGATTTGTAGGGGTACCCCTCCCTCTTATATTCTTTCTTGGGGTAGGAGGTGGTTAGGTAATCCTTCCTATAGGTAGACTTTCTTTTTAGTTGTCGCTCTACCCTCACACACAATTAAACTAATTCATTCAAATCATTATAAGGTAACAATTTAACCTTATCCCTAATCTCATAATTAATGCCACTTTAGAACCTACTATGCATGATTCCTCACTAATCCCGCCCTCATCATGAGTAATTTAATTTTTTGTCTATACTCTTTTATAATTGTGTTCTTTGTTAGAGTCTTCGGAACATGTCCATCAATTTCCTATCATAATATGATGGTACATGTCCATCAACTCCCTATCATAGTATGATGGTACATGTCATTTTCTAAGGGCAACCCTAAGTTTATTTCAATATCTTATTCAGGGATTATTATGAATCCTGAGGTCTCTCACTAACGAAGTCCACCAATACATTTCATGCCCTTAAAAGCTTAGGATAGCCAAGGGTACCTTTTTCTCATGATCAACTTGGTAGCACTCAAAAATTTTCTCCACCTTTATCTCTTAATCCAGATATTTTTCTACATTGTATTTTTTATAGAATAGGGGAAGGTTACCTTAAGTTCTTTGGGAAAGGTTTGGGTTCTTTGGCCTACGATGATGCCTAGGGGATGGTTGATAGTAATCACTATTGTCGTGACTACTATACACCCATTCACTTTGAGAATGAAGTTCTTCATGGTATGTTTCTCCATGTTTGCTCCTAGGTTTTACATCTTTGTTTTATAAGTTGAGCAAACATGTTCTTTAAATCTTCATCTCTTTTTTTCGATGTTTCTTTCTAAATTTCTGATCTCATATCTTATATTTAAATTCATCATGATCCACAACTACCATGCACACTAGAATATCTAGAATCAGAATGGTCACTCATTCTTTGTTAAAAAATTGTTCTTAAAGTTTGAAATGTTTTTATAAAAATAGAATGACTAAAATTTTGACGAAAGATTTTCAAACGTGTGCATGTATCCTTAAGGACCAAAGGAAATAAAGTGAGCATATAAAGACAAGACCTAGATTTTGCAATGGGTTCAAGGCAACTAATGAAAGTTTAATGAAAATAAACTTTAAAGTAAAATATATAAATTTTAAATGTGAAAGTCCAAGTGACACAAGTCTAAAATGATTTTATTGCAATGTTCTCTTTGGGAGATAGGATTGTATACCAAAAATATTTTCTCAAGAAATCCGAAAAAGGAAAGAAAATACACAAGAATAGAAAAATGCAATTTGAAACACAAATTTCCATGACAAAAGCAAGTTAAACGAACTACCAAAGTTAGCCATGATTTCAGTGACGAATTTCGGTGTTTGGTGATGGAATTTCCATCACTAATTCGGTTTGATATTTTTTTATGGCTTTTCTTGTATGACTTCGGTCCAACTGACAAAGGTACTTTTCTCTCAAGTGTTTACACTCTTCAATATGTCCTTCATTGCCTCTTTATGTCACCAAAAAGTACCTTCAACAATTCTTTCACCAACACTTAAAATGTTACCTTAGGAAGAGGTGAGTTTCTCAAAATACAAAGGAAGAAGCAAACATTTTCAATTTTACTCAAGAGTGAGAAGATAAAATCAATAAAATCTCTATTTGAATTAAAAAAAAACCTTTAAAAAAGAAAGAATATAGATGACAAAACTCAAAAAATTCAAAGGAAATGACAAGTAAAAATTAAAGTAAGTTTAGAAGAAGACACACAAAAGGAACAAGCTTGATGTTGGCAGGAACTACGGCGACAAAACAGCTCCTTAGTTTTTCAAAAACCAACTTCTTCAGTTGACTCCTCCTTTCATACATCCTTCCTATATAAATACACCCAAATTCAACCTTCTCCACTAAATGCTAGCAATATTCTACCTTTCAAATTCTCCCATTCATATCAAAACTTAAAATACCCATACTCATAGTGCACAACCAATGAAACAGAGAAAACGTAGAAGTTAAAAGAAAAAAAAAACAACTATTAAGAAATAGGTTCAATATAGTTACCTTTGATAATGGACAATTTGGGGTTTTTGGTGATTTGGGATTTAGGGTTATAGAGTAAGAGATGAACGACACGAAGGCAAGGAAATGGAAATTTCTGTTTTCGTTTCGGCGACTATACTGTGTTTGGTATATCTATTCACCCAAGTTGTTATCATATTATTAATGGAACAAGACTATGAATGGTGTTTCCTGTTTTAGATTGTTATTGGTTTTTAAGAACAAACATTAACTGACTTTGCAGATATGTGGTGAAAAAGAAAGAACCCCCCCACAAAGCACAACCTAATAAAAAATTTGCATTTCTTCAATACATTTTTACATAATTTCTTCAAATTGCACATAAGTGAGCTTTGTTATATCCTTTAACTCATCTTATAGTGTTCGTTATCATCAAAACTCATAGTCTCTTATTCCATGAAATCATCTAGTAGGTAGATCGTCTAATTTCTTAACAATTTCAAGTGGTGTTAGATTTCTAGCTTCCACTCTTGTGTTGACTAGGGTTCTAAGGCCCAATCAAGCCTACTTGACCCTCTACAAAATTTTACAACATTACAAAGGAAATTATACCTATACAATATATACAAGACTAAGAAGAAAGAAGAGAAGTCATAATAATCTACACTCCAAAGTAGGAAAGTCTTCTTCTTTTAGGCCTCTTCTTCTTCAATCCTAGCCATGGACCTTGTTAAGGGCCCAATATCATGTCTCTCAAATGATCGTCTTTAGATTTTTTTTACAACCTTCAAGTGAGAGTCTTTAAAATCTAACTGGAATCTTGCATAAAGACAAATGTTATGCATAACATTAGGCATGTTAGCACTAAGATAAAGTAAAAAAACCTATCATAACTTTGTAGATCATTTGATATATTTTCTTACCATTCTCATACTTTTCAAGGGGTTTAGACGTACGCATCGGAGTCTTCATAGGCTATGTGTTTGACATGTTGAGCTTCTTCAACATCTCCTTGATGTACTTTTGTTGATGGATGATGGTGTCCTTCTCTCTTTGCTAGATTTGGAGACCAAGAATGAACTTAAGCTTCATACCTATCTCAAACTCTCCTTGCATTAACTTAGAAAATTTCTTGCAAAGACATTCATTAGTAGCATTGAATATTATATCATCAACATCTACTTGCACAATAATAAAGTCCTTGCTTGTTATTTTCAAAAGAAGGTTGTATCAACCTTTTCTCTTTCAAAATCATTTTGATGGAAACAATCCAGCAGCCATACCTTTGGCTAAAATGAAAGAAGAAGATGAAGTCTTAAAGGAGGACAACTTTACATTGAATACTAAAAATAATAGGACATTCTTCATTCTTCTTAATCTTTTAAATAAATTGTATATGTATAGACTTGCAAAAGCATATATATAATTAGAGCACTCTGTATAGACCTAGGATTTTCCTTGTAATTTTATAGAGACATATGTGCACATTCAATGGGGCTATGTGTGAGGGTTAAAAACCCCACAAAGCCTAGTTAACACACAACCAACCAAGGACTATACACAGTCATGTCCCTCCATCCTAGGTTAAACACATATTAAGGCTTGAAATTGCCAACTTTTTCTTGATGTGTAAATTCTTGAAGATAGGCACCGAACTCCAACATATATGCAACTATATTTGTAAATGTAGTCCTGCATACCTTGATTCATGAAGTGAAAGAGGGTTCCAAGTGTCAAGTTTCTCTTAAAAAGTTTAAGTTTGTTTTGACTCTTCCTCTGTTTCGAAGCTGCTTCTATCATTTTAGCATCAAGAGTCAGGCTCGGAGGCCTTTGAGAGATAAGTTTTCTTTCCTTCTTCGTGTGTTTCTTTCTAGTCTTGTTCTTAAATTTCTTTTGTATTTAGGATAATTTAAATTCCTTTCAATTTTATTGTCAATTGATTCAATTTTCTAGTTCCAATTTTCATGAATCAATGTTATGTGTTACGATTATCTATTGCATGTTTTAATATAGTAATATGTCATAGTTAATTTCAATTTCTTTTATGTCTTACTTAATTTTGAATAACTGAATCTTCCATATTTGTTTCAACTTTTGTTTAGTCCTTTACATGTTCATCACTTCATTAGAAATAATCCTAAAACTTTTGCACAAAATAAAAAACAGAAGTTAGCACTATAATTCAAGAATTGTAATTTTTATTTTAATAAAAAAATTCAAGTAAGTCAAGAATTCATTTCCAATACTCCTAAATTAACATAAATCAACTTATATCTTAAATATATTGACTAAAAATACATTAATTTAGAGTTACAATGCTTTTTAATCCTTCCTTCTTTAGATGCTTTTTAACCCTTCCTTAATAAAACTTTTCATTAATAAAAATGAGATAAAACACACTTATTGAAAAATCCAATTTAGACGAAATGGTTGATGAATTAAGACTCTATCTTTGTGGATGTTTTCCTAAATTAATTAAAAGGTATTTGAATTATTTAAATTTACAAAGCAGATTACTAAACGTACAAAAACATAATTAAGTCCATGAATTTATAAAATTTTTTATCGGATCTTTAGGCTTGTAAAAATAATGTGACAGTTTAAAAGTTTTAACAACTCAATTAAAAAATTTACAAAATGAAATATCCAACTATAAATTTTTGAAAATTGAAAATCTAATTATTATTTTTAAATACTTTAGAGACCTACTGATTAATTTGACTTTCCTTAAATAATAAAGCATTTAAAAAGCTCGATAAAAGGTGAAAAAGTTGTCTGGGTAGGGAGGAATAGGCTAAGTGGAGGCAGGGCATGGAAATCAATGATTAACTAACGTGTCACATTTAAAGCTACTAACAACTCCACGTTTGCAAAGGTTACCCAGAAGACCTCTGATCTTGCAAAGGTCGGACAAAGGAGTTAAATGGGTTTAGATTATTGAGTATTTTTTAAATTTTCAGGTGGATTTGAGAAAGTAGAAAAAAAAGAAAGAGTTGATATGAAAGTGAGTTTGTATTTAGATTAAAAGAAAGATTATAAAAAAGGAAAAATTTTATGAAAATTTGTGAGTGATGTGATAAGTGTGATTTATAAAATAATTTGTTTTAATAGATAAAATTGTAAGATTACAAATTTATCTTTATGGTTAAAATGAATTTAAAATAAAATATGGTTAATTTATTGGGTGTAACTAATGATTTTTTTTCAATTGATAAAATTATCAATTATTTTATTGTCCTTTTTAAATAAAATTTTGAAATAAAAAAAATAAATTATTTAAAATCTTAAATAAATACAAATCTTAAATTACTTAATATCTTAGTTAAAGGAAAATATGAAATAAATATATTTTTTAAATTATTCAAAGGTATAAATAAATACAAATCATATATTATTTAATGTCATACTTAAATAAAAATATAAACTGGATAAAAATTTTAAATTATTCAATATCCTAAATAAATACAAATTCTGAATTGTTTAATATACTACTGAAATAAAAATTTGAAATAAACACAAGTTCTAAGTTATTCAAAATCATAACCCTAAACACTAAATATAGTAACATACACCTCAATCTTATTAGAGATGCTCTACTAGAAAGCACGTGTCAGTATACTACTCTTATATCCTAAATCATAAATCCTAATTATTTTATAAAAAATCATAAATAATTAATTTAAAATACTAAAACCCTAAACTTGAAACTTCAAATTGTAACCCATAAACCTTAAACTACATATCTTAAACCATGACACTAAACCCTAAACCTTAATATCCTAAATAAACATGGACATTACATTGTAAATTATTTATACAATCAAAATAACTATCTAAACTTCAACCAATACAATAATAATCACAAGAAATCGAAAACAGAAATAACATTGGTGTAATTGATTATCATAATCAACTACATATGAAAAAATAATACATATTGATTGATAATCGATTATGTTTGACAAAACCAACATATAATCAATTATGTGTTCTGGGTAATTGATTAGCTCGTCAAAAATATGCATATAATTGATTATCTTATTATGATAATCGATTTTAGGTAGCCATCTTCTTCCAAATTCAGAAACCATCTCTTCAACCTTCTTATGAAGCAACCACCACCATATATGCTTGCACAGTGAACACATGTGAAGATAGAAAGATAAACTTACATATGTCAACGTATCTTTCTCTTTCTTTCTTTAAAAAAAGAGTAAGACGAAAAAGAGAGTGATCTTGCAAATTCATCCTCACATCTATGTACAAATGGTATGATGATGTAAATATTCCATCATCATCCATAATAATGTATAAGTAGAAACAAAGATGGAAAATTCCAATTCAAATTAAAAATTTTTAGTACTATATGAAAATGTTCAATAATTATTTTCATATTTCGTTATAAGTAAATTTTTTATCTTAAATTTTTGTTGACTTCAAAATTACTGTGGATTTTATTTTTCTTCAATTTCATTTAACTTTAATTCAATTTACCATTTTAACTAAGATCCAAACATATACTTAGGCATTGTTTATATAGTGTAAAAGAGAGATGAAGCCAAAGAAAGAAAAAAACAAATACGTAAGAAATAAATAAAAAATAAGATTATTTATTTGAAGTAAAGTAGAGTGAAAATATAAGTAAGCATACATTTGCTTATAGATGAGTACTATATCTTTTTTTTTCTATTTTTCAATTTTAAGATAAGATAATAGTACATGTGTTTTATGTATAACATGTGTGAATTTGTGATAACTGATGCATAGTGATTGTAGTTGTTCTATAATTGATTGTACATGTGTGCTCATCGTGAATAAAGACAAGAAACTACCGACATAATCAACTATGATAATCCAATATAACTCATGCATGATCTTAATTATATAGACACAATGTACATGACTCGGACTCTTAGTTCCTAACATAATCTATCATTGTTAGTCTATAATTAATTATGAATCCAATTATTTTTTAAGCATAACAGATTATATATTAATTATTTTTATCATAATCAATTATCTATAACTTTATTGAAAAAAGAAAAGCATGACAAAGGCACACGTTTGAAAACGAAGATCACATGTAATTTTCATTGTTATCGACAATAACCTGTAATCCATCCCCTCTCTCTTTACTTTCACCCCAGTGTGTATGTATATACACACATATATATA
>Ga0209700_109875_pt1 | contig 10514 bp, 13 predicted proteins | sample SiratroredBW_FD_187528 | JGI IMG/M metagenome (GOLD analysis project Ga0209700, IMG submission 187528) | Root nodule microbial communities of legume samples collected from California, USA - Siratro red BW (SPAdes) (version 2) | ecosystem: Host-associated > Plants > Roots > Nodule | place: USA...
AGCAGGCAGAGGCGGTACAGGAAGGCAAGCGCGCCACGCTCGACAATGCCAATGCCGATCTGAAGCGGTACAGTGCGCTGACCCCCGGCGTCGTGGTTTCCACGCAGCGGATGGACCAGGTCGTCGCCATCCAGGGCTCGGCCCAGGCGGCCTATGACCAAGCCGTCGCGGATGTTGCCCTTGCGAAGCTCAACATCGATCGCAGCGAGGTGCGGGCCTCGGTCAGCGGCATTGTCACCAACAATGAGCTGCGGCCGGGCGCCTACCTTACCCCCGGAAAGGGCGTGATGGCGCTCCTCGATACCGACACCCTGCACGTCCAGGGCTACTTCGAGGAAACCAAGCTGCAGCGCATCCATGTCGGCGATCCTGTCAACGTGTGGCTGATGGGAAGCAGATATTTGTTGCAGGGGAAGGTGGAGAGTGTTGCGGCCGGCATCGAGGACCGCGATCGCAGCAACGGCTCAACCCTTCTTGCCAACGTCAACCCGACCTTCAACTGGGTACGCCTGGCCCAACGTGTTCCGGTCCGAATCGCGCTGGATCGTGCCGCCGAACGTGACGAACTCGTTGCCGGTGCTACCGCAACGGTCGAGGTGGTCGGATCGCCGCCGAGCAGCGGCGGTCGCGTGGCGCAGGACCGGCCAACCGCGTCACGGCACTTCGGATGCCGGACGGTGCGAACCTCATTCGGATCCTCGCCTTCCTGCAGCTGAAGCTAACATTACCGAAGCACAAGAGGTTCAGCGATGCACTTTGATCCAGTCATGTTATCGCGCATCGAGTTCGCCTGGATCATCGCTTGGCACATCCTGATGCCTCGTTCACCGTCGGAGCTGCGTCCTACATTGCACTCGGTCGAGGGTATGAGCCTTGCGACGGGACGCAAAGTCGATGTCCGCATCTCACATTCTGGACCAAGATCTTCGCCATCGCATTTGGCATGGGCGTCGTAACGGGTCTTATCATGCCGTTCCAGTTCGGCGCCAACTGGAGCCGCTACACGTCGGCGCTGCCGGACGAAACGCGAAAACCGGTGGTGGAGGAACCGGGCTCACTACCATCGAGAGTGTGAAATCGCACAAAGTCGTAGTTTGGCGTGGACAATCGTACGATTGGTAGCGGGGGAGCGCTACCTACGTTCCCCCCCGACAGCATTTACCCAAGTTTTTGGTCTCGCTTCTGCCGGTTCCCCCAGTTGATTAACTCCAGGGAGCCGGCCCCCCCACTTACGTCCCGCCCCTAATCGTCCCCCGCGGGTTTTTCGGCGGGGGCCTGTCAGCGCTTGCTCCGAGGAACAACACGCCTTACCGCGCAGTGAAATAAAACTTGATGGGATAAGTCAAAATCAAGGCTTGATCTTCCATCTTCCTCTATCGGCGCCCCTGCGATTTGAACTGTCTGAATAGGTAAGACGCAATGACAGATCAGCAATTGGCTATTCACGCCCTCAGCGAAGCCCAATGCATACTGGACGAATACCTTCAGCCTCGCCCCCACGACAATGAGCGGATGATCCTCGACAAGCTGGTGGAGGTTCTTGAGCGGCCCGATCTGGTGGTCGCCATAGCTCGGCTGCAGCAACGAAGTAGCCTGTAGCGCTCAGATGGCAAAACAACTTCCATCAATTCGTTTTGCCACCTGCATCGCTGCGCTCCTGTTGATTGGACTGCCAACTGCGCAGGCGAAACAACAATGCAGGGCCGAGGTGCCGCCAAATGCGCGGGAGTATTGGTCTTGGCGCATCATCGACGGACGAAGATGCTGGTACGAAGGCAGGCCCATGCTTTCGAAGTCATTGTTGGAGTGGCCGGCTCCAGCTTCGACCCAGTCCGATAGAGAACTTGAAGGCGCGCTTACCGAAAAGTCTAGGGATCCGATGGACGCAAAAGCCTGGGCGCCGGCTGACCGAAACACTTTCGATGCCCTTTGGCGCGCAAGGGTGGAGCGGCGCTAAGACCCGCCCCACTCCGTTAACGTCGACGGGCGGCTTCTCCCCTTGCTGGAGAAGGGAAGTCAGAATGATATTCCTATTTTGTTAGGACTATCAAGCGCTTGTAATTGGCAGCCAAAATCGTGTCTCTATAGTATCCAGATTAGAAGCGGGACGAGTGAAGGTATCGTACGACCTGGATTAGGCGCCTCGACGGCGAGCATAATCCACTAACCGTTGATATCGAGGGTCCTTTATGAGGATGGGCGCAGCTTGATGGATCGCTTCGAGACACTGCCTGATTTCATGGTGCGCCCAGGGTTGGTCAGTCAAGATAATGTCGAGCAGCCGGAGCGCCGCTTCAGGAAACTGGGCGCTGAGTCCTGCCTCATGCAATCGATGGATGACATAGTGAGGATGCTCCAACGGAGTTAGCCAATCCGCGATCGTAGCAAGTGCTGCGGGAAACTCATTACCTGCTGCGATACTGACGAGAGCCAGTGACTCAGCAATTTGCTTCGAGACGAGTTCGCGCGACTTGGGCCAAACCTGCACCCAAAATGGATGAACTTTATTCTTCCAATAGTCCTCCCGTTGGTTACCAGCACCGCCGAGAGCCTGTGAAAGCGTGCGTGCTACCTCGTGCAATCCATCCCGAGGCAGACCTTCAATTGCACTTCGGAAATCAGCGTACGTGTAGCCTTCAGGGTCCAACGCAGCGTAAGTAAGAAATGCTGTGAATTGGCGACCATGGTCGCCAAGGTCCGTATAATGATACGCGTTGAGAGGAACTGAGCCTTAAAAGCTGTCAGTAGAGGACGGTACAATCTTGGCGACCAAAGGAAGCCATCCCAAACAGCCCGGGCCTCAACAGAGTTATTTGCCCAATCAAAGAGGGGTAATAGGTGTAACTCGGTCCAACGGCGATCCACTCGAAAAAGTGCGATCAGCCTCGAAGCGAGCAGCACTCGCCCGTGTCGGAACTTCTCGATTTTGACATCGCACAACCGCGTAAAAAATTCGGCTATGTCCAGCGGAAGCGAATCGTTGTCGTTCGGCTGGCGTTTGAACCAGTAGTTGAGCAGCGCCTCCGCAACGTTTCCCACTGGATGGTTGATCGCGTCAGTCACCGGACTTATGCGCGTTTCGGTGTCTTCGCGGACAATCGTAGTCGGCTCGAAATGCAATGCCAGAACGCGCCGGCACAGGTCCATCAGAATGTCCTGATGGCTATCCATCAGCTTGGAGGTCACTTCCATCCATCGAGTCAAGCTGTGTGCAAGCGCCGATATCACCGCTTCGGGCATAGCACCGACCAAAGGTGCGCCATAACGCCATGACCTGCGAGCTAAGTTCGGCTCGCTCCACACTTGGAGCGCTTCCCTCCAGCGTTCGACCGGCCAGATTTGCTCGTCGGCGAGATCACCTAAGGCAAGGCAACTGTGGAAGAAGCGCGTGCGACAGATATCACGCCAATTGTCCTCTGCATCGTAACGCCGCTCAGACTCCGGCTTCGCTTGCTTGAGCCATTCTGCGAGCTCCTTTCGCTTGCGCGGCGCAGCTTCGACGTGACGCCGACTCTCGTAATCGGGATCACCGGTGCCGCTCATCCAATGCGAGAATTCATCCGATTGATTATCCTCAAGGTGCCAATCGGGATATTGCGCTGATAGCGCATCGAAGTGACTCGCTGCACTCGTTCCAAGTTGCGCCCCTCCTTCTCGCAACTTCGCTAGGTATAACCAAACAGAGTGGTCAACTTGCCACTTCCAGCGTTCCGGCTCAAGGTCATCGCGATACATTGGCCTAGGCGGACCAGCAAGGATCGCATCCTCGAGTTTAGCTCGAGACGCTTGCGAAAGTTTCGCGCCTTGTTGAACGAGCAAACGCATGACTTCGGCGTCGCACATCGACCGTCCAAAGCCACCAACTTTCTTCTGATATCAGCCACTCAACCCACTTAATCCCATCGACGCCATCGTCTTGAGCAGCTGCGAAGAGCGCCAACCGCTTGAACGTTGAGTAAGGTTCTTCAAACCATAATAACGCAATCTGCTGCGCGCGTCTGGGCGCAAGTTTTCGCAGGCCGAGCCATCCATCGCGCAGCAGCTCAATCAACACCACCCAGTCTCGGAAACCACGGTTCTGCCAATGCGGGCTGATCGACGGCAACTCCCAATGGGAGTGATCACTGCGCTCATCCGCTGCGCCCAGTTCACGAAGCAAGTCTAGCGCATCTCGCAGCAATTGCTGAAAGTCACCGACAAGGGTTGGCAACGCCGCGCGCCATGTATCATGCGTAAAATCGCTAATGGAGGCATGGACATGGTCTGCGGTAAGGACTAGTTCCCAGTCCACCAAATCCTTTACGCGCGTTGGTTGCTCAACATCTTGCTCCGAGCCCCATCGAAATGGCTCTCTTAGGGTTATTTTGGGCGACAGTAGTTCGCGCAACTCAATTCGTAGAGAAGCCGTTAAACCATCGCGTTTCAAACGATCGTTCCAGCGATAAAGGTCCAGCTCCAACAAAGGCGACTTGACTCTTCCCGTGAGTAGCAGCCGCCACAGAATTTGCATCAACGGTCCGGCGATCGCATTCGGCGCACTGGTCCGAATATCATCGATCTCGGCGAATTTGCCGTCACGCTGCAAGCCGGCAACGCGGTTTAGCTCGTGGTCGATTTGCAATAGCCAGCGATCGTGCAATCGGCCTCCTTGTGCAGCCACCCAGATGATCAAAGAGGGATCGTTCAGATGGCGCACCAACCAACGCCCCAAATAGAACATGACGTCGTCCCAATGGCTGCATTCAGCTCCATGCGTCACCAACGCCATCAGAGGTGCGTGGGAATAGGGCGCAGGTCGGCGGATTAAGCTGAATTGCAGCTTGCCCTCGGCCTTTTTCTCAGGTGAAACGCCGAAGCGGCTCAGATCGGCATGGCCGTATCGATCTATTGAAAACGCTTCTAGCCAATCGAGAGCGGGTGCCGGGTTGAATTCTGCGAAGCGCTTCGCGGGCAGTCCAGACTCATGGGAAACAGCCCAAAGCAGTCGTCCAACAAAGTCATCCTGCCGCGTACTCGCGGACGGCTTCGCCAAAGCATAGTCAACGACGATGCTTTCTTTGCCAAGCGTGCCGTCCCGGTGCGTTTCAGCCCACGCTTTCAGTGTTTTATGTAGTGCGGAATGATCGTATCCGCCGGGGGGCACTTCGTACAGAATGGGAATGACTCCCTTTGCTTCCCATTCGTTTTGCTGTCTGGTTTCATCCCCTGACCAACAATCGCCGAAAGCATAGGCTTGCGGCGTGACCTCGCCTTGCATCCGATCCGCAGCCAATGCATCCATCATGTAACGAGGCACTGGATCATTGATGCTGTATCCGACAAAGCAAACTACGTAGTTTCTAAACAGTTCGCCGACGAAGCGCGCGGCCCAACGTTCGGTCAGGTACGCGAGACCAAAATCGCCACTAGTCAGTACTAGGCGATGCAGCGCGCTATCGTCCCCTCGTTCGGGAAGTAAGCCGTGGAGATAGACCACCCCGTTCCAACGACTGTTCTTTGGTATTGGCAACATAGGTGCCGCAAATGAATTAAAAGCCTTGCCCGGGCGTTTCTTCACTCGTTCAAAAATGCGGTCGAAGTTCGTTGTCACTAGGCGGACAGCGCTGTCACGACAGCGAGTGAGCTCTAGCAAAGCTGCGTGCGTATCCGTTGCACCCTTCCGGTGCCATTTTGGCTTCAGGACTTCAGGCAGCTTGTACCGCACAGCAAGACGTTGTCCCGGCATTCGATGCTCTAGCAGGTCGAGCGTGGCATCGAACTGACTTCGGCCGTAAGCCTGCTCCTCAATGGCAGTGCGTTTCGTGCCGAGGCGGTTGTAGATGTCGTCTACCAGCCCAGCAAATCCTGGCAACCCTGCCGGATACGAAATTCCAGCGCCGCAAAAGAAGATAACGCGACCTTCCTCATGCGCCTCCAAGAGATGATCGGGGATATCAGGGCCGTTTGCGACAAATTGCATAGTAAAATCGAAGGGCTGCGGGAAAATGACTGATCGGTTGTGGTAGTGAGTCGATCAGTACCGGGACAACCGGCTACCCGCAATGGCGACTTTAGGTCGAGCCACGCCCCGCCCGTCGATTCGCGGCTTCGAGCTGCTGCACATTCGCTGCCTGTCTCGAACGCCGAGGAGCGGGCGGGACGGTCTTGATCCACTCGTCCGCCCGCTGCGCTCGTTGTTTCAATGCAGCCCGATTGGCCGCTCACCGCGCTATACGGAGCGGGACGCGCAACGACCATATTTTAGACGTCCAGCCGACTTGGAATTTGCGATGGCATCGGGAGGCAACGGAAGCAACGCCAAGGCGTTCATCCCCAACGGGTCTCCAGCGTCAGTTATCACCACGCGGCAGCTTCGCGACAGCTCGACGGAGCTTGATTTCGGATGCACCGAGCACAGATCAGCTCGCCGTCGTCGGCCGGTGGCGCGAGAAGGGTTAGCTCTTGTTGCGCGAACTCTTCCTCGCAGTGATCGCAGCGGCGTGGGATTTCGAGCATCCGCGCATTTGCTCACGTAGTTGTGGTGGAATTCGACAAAGGCGGCCGGAATGAACCCAAGAACCGCTGGTCAGTTGGTGGTCTGGAAACACAAAAAGGTCGCGCCGACAGGAATCGGCGCGACCTTTCTAGAATTAGCCAAAGACGCTCGGGAATGATGTCCTCGACTATTTCTCTTTGATGACAGTCGTGCTGCTGCTACTGCCGACTGTTCCTTCCTCGCAGACTTTGGTCTGCTTGATGCGGTCTTCAGCTTCCACGCGGGTCTTGAAGGCCATCGGACCGATCTGCGTTACGACTTCCTTGTCCGCCGGACGTGTGGTGGTAATCGTACATTGATGGCTCGGACCTTGTACGACGTAGTACTCATCAGCTAGTGCTGGGGCGGCGCATCCAATGATTAATACGCCCGCAAGCAGAAGTGGTGCTTTCATTGTCGCCTCTCTTTTCAAGTCCTGCCGAACAAAGGACGAGCGCGATCAAGAAAGATGCCGCGTGCCGCTACTGCGCACACGACCGCTCATCCTTCTATCTTCTCGGCGGTTCTGTAACTCGTCGGAGACTTCAGAGTTCCCCGATTTCTAGTGCATGCAAGCTGCACCAAACCGGCTGAGAGGTTGGTTGCGATGTTCTGAGGCGCAAACAAATGCCGCTCCGAAAGAGCGGCGAGTGCTAAATCTGCTTGTGAGTGAACTCACTTCTTCATGGCGTCTGCTGCGTCCCTCGCCGCATCCTTAACATCACCTGCGGCATTGTGCACCGAGCCCTTGGCCTTGTCGGCTTTGCCTTCCCTTTGCAGGTCCTTGTCGCCACTCAGCTTGCCAGCACCTTCCTTAATCCTGCCCTTGGTCTTGTCGGCGACACCCTTCACGTGCTCGCGATCCATAACGTGCTCCTTTGATCCATAACGTGCTCCTTTAATGTGGGTTGACGCCCCAACGCACGAGAAAGTTCAGCGTTCCGAATAGCGCTATTGAGCAAAGCCTCGGCTGAGTGGCCTCTTATGCGGCAGCACAATTGACCAAAAAAGTATCTCGGTCCTCGGTGGCTACTGATGGGGCGTGGCACCCGAGGTGCGCAATCCAAGCCAACGTTTCCACCGCATCTTTGCTCGTGTGGCACCGTCAAGCAGAAGTCGCGGAGCGTTGCACATTTACAACCCACACAGCCATTCGAGGTAGTAAGCTGGTCGGTCAGAATGACTGAAACATATTTCGTGTTTACTTCGAAAGATCAGCGGGGGCGAAAAGTGTTTGATGTCTATCGCAACGACAAATGCGACTTGCTTGTCCTAAGCAAAGGCTCTGCGATGCCCGCGCTCAGCTCCAGGCATAAGTGGCGTAAGAGCAGAAAAAGCGTTTCCAAAGTCAGCGACGAGATCAGGTCAGCCGTTCAGAGCCAAGGGTATTACGTCCGTAGCTTGCGGACGATCAAGAAGGGATGAACTGGTCGAGCACGTTGGCGGCTGGTGTTCTGGTGTGCGCCTCTACAGTATCACCGACAACCAAGCTGCCATCCTCGCGCTCTTCCGCGTGGTCAATCGCTACGTCGGCAACTTAGCCGATGCCCGGCGTCTCCCCTGACTATCCAGCGCCAATAATCCGCAACACGGAAGCCGGGACCGAGATGACGCTGATGCACCGGGACATGTCCCACCGCTCGCACAGGCGGGACTGTATCAGCGCGATCCAGCCTGTCACGGACAACCAAGGTAAGCGCCACGGTAAGCCCATCAGTCTTTCAGCATGAATTGTTTGCGAAGTTCGGCGGCGATGGTCTCGACACGATCCTGAATGGCTTTGGCATGCTTTGGCGCGGTAACGACCGTAGCCCGCCAGCCGAGGATCGAGTCTTGGCGAACTGATACGTACACGCCGCCCATCAGCAGCCTCTGATGGATCAGATCTGCAAGTTCAGCACTAGTCTTTAACTGCCTTGCCACGGAGTCCGCCGCGAATTGATGATCTGCCCCTGCCCAAACGGCCAAGTCAGCTCATCACCTGCATGCCCAAGTGTTGGTCTTCGGCCCACCTTGATAGGTGCAGAGCTTCAAATCCCAAGTCGGGTATTGGTCGGCGACCAGCGGCCCATAGTAGGCCCGAACATCCGGCACCCTTTGCTCCGCCAGCCGAGCCGTTTTTTGCCAATGGCCATAGCTCTGGGCGGCAGAGGCAACGCTAGACATTGTCACGGATGGCAACAATAGGATGACAGCGAGAAGATATTTGCTCCTCATGGCTTCTACTCCCGATCAACGATGAAGCGCGTGTGCGCCCCTCGCCGGGAAAAGCGCCTCGCCCGCTCGCCGGGGTTCAGGGTTGAGCAGGCGTGGACGCTGTTCTGCGGCGAGTAGTTCGGCAGCCGCAGATAACTTTCGATAGGACCGCGTGTCGATGCAACACGTAGGTCCCCACGCAAACACGCTGCATTCCGCATAGTTTATTGCAAGCGCGCAGCCGCGTACAGCGCTGCTGCAACGCAATAATTTGGGCTTGGGACGAGTCGTAGGACAGTCCTGCCTCGATATGAGATGTCGGCTCGAGAGGACCATCACGCGAGGGCGCCCGGGAGAATTTTCCGGCGCCGGTCTATCGATGGTCCCTCGGATTTTTTCTGCATTTATCCGTGAGCCCCATTAATCTGCAGATTGGAGTTCCACTAAGGGGGCAACCTGATGTCGGAGATCGACCCGCATACGCTGGAAAGCCATCTCTCTAAGCTAGGAGAGGACTGCGAGTCCTTGACGATTGTGTTCGGCGTGCAGAACGCACGTACCATGTACCCGCCCTACACCGTGGGGAGGGAGTTCATCGCTGGGAGCGATCATACGGACCACGCAAAGGCTAGGCCCCTCGTGGCGCCGTTCAACAGCATCCAACAGATCATCTGTCACCCGAGGAAGACCTAGGTGATCAATGAGACAAGGGTGCTACAACGGCCGTTGCCGGATGACGTGCTCAAGATCGTGATGCGCGGGGCCGGAGAAGGAAGACAGGGCAGCAGCGTAGATGTTCCTATGACCAACATTCAGACGTTCATCGTGGGACCCAATACGCCGGAGTTGGCTATCTGCGCGCGATGGCGCGCCAATGCTTTTTCGGTACTCCAAGGATCCCTCGAAGAAGAATTGACATCGCTGGAGTTGTTTACTTCCGACCAGAGCCATGGTGTGGCGCTTGTCGCGAAGTCCGATGGCGAGCCGATCGGCACATGCCTTCTCGTCGAGTCTGAGATCGAGCCTAACCATGATGTGTCGCCATGGCTTGCAGGCTTGTTCGTCGTCCCTGAGTATCGGCGAAAAGGAGCAGGCGCCGCATTGGTCGCCGCGATCGAGGATCAAGCGCGACAGCGAGAGTTTTCGCGGCTCTACCTCTACACCACAGATGCCGCCGGGTTCTATGCGAGGCTCGGTTGGGCGGTCCTTGATCGCACCAATTGGAAGGGCTTCGACACGGCTCTAATGGTTCGCAATCTGTGAGGTCCCGAAGGGACAAAAGCGAAGGCGCTGCAATTGCCATTGCCGGATAATGCGCTCAAGATCGCGATGCGCGACGCCGAGAGAGGAAAATCGGGCGCTCATGATTTGTCCGCTTGCCCTTAAGAAGCAGACCAAGGACGGACGGCTGAGTACGGACGCGATGGGCCATGTGTGGACGGCTCCGGGTTGGCGAGGAGAATCTTCACTTTGCGGCGTTGGTCGGAGCGGCCATGTGTTCGGCCTGTTTGCGCGGTTCACGTGACCGCTGGCCATAATGCCCTCCGCGGATCAGGTCCCGATCAAAAGCACGCATTCGGAGATGCCGTGGCCCATGTGGGTTGTCCTGATCGCCGGATCGACCGGCGCTGCATTAAGTGCTGTTCGCCCTTCCAACCGTTACGTCACACCGGCATGTCCGGCGTAATCTCGTTTACGCCATGAGAGCGGCGGGTTCCTTGTAGCGTTCGTTCCTCGCCATCATCGCCCAGGCTATCCTGGCGAGTTTGTTGGCGAGCGCGATGGCAGCGACCTTAGTTGCTCG
>Ga0209700_109876_pt1 | contig 10513 bp, 7 predicted proteins | sample SiratroredBW_FD_187528 | JGI IMG/M metagenome (GOLD analysis project Ga0209700, IMG submission 187528) | Root nodule microbial communities of legume samples collected from California, USA - Siratro red BW (SPAdes) (version 2) | ecosystem: Host-associated > Plants > Roots > Nodule | place: USA...
ATATAAATATATATATATATATATATATATATATATATATATATATATATATTTTTTTTTTTTTTTCATTTGTTTTTGTTATATAGTATATTTTATTATTTATATTTTAGATTGGAATTTTCTCAAATAAATATATGTTTTTTTATAATGAGATTTATAATAAATAAGTATTTGTAAGCATAAATTATATTTTACATTTATGACGAATGATTTAAATTGTTACTATTATCAATTATAAGTAACCTTTTAAAGTTATTGAAATCTAATTGAGAGAGGTAAAAGAGAGTAATTAAAAAGATATAGATGTTTAAAATGGTTAAATATAAGGACAAAAACAAAGGGTAGTTTGAGGTTATTGAAAATATATATATAGTTGTATAAAAGAGTAAAATATAAAAGGATGCTCATATGTTAAAATAGAAAAGAACAACAAAGCATGGTAATGGTGGGGTCTATATAATATTTTGACATTGAAATTTATAGAAAATGAGATTTTTTTTTAAAGAATCTTATATTGATTTGTCTTTCTCTTTTTTTTTTAAAATAGGAAAGACCGAATTAAATGAAGAAAATTATTATTTAACAAATAACTTATTAATGTCGTATAGAAAGGAGTAATAGCAGAGAAAGTTTTACAAATTTTAATTATTTATGTTCAGCTATATTTTCTTTGGAATTTTTTTTAGTGAGGATAAATTTAACATTTTATGCAATGAATTTCTTCACTTATTGCTGAGGAAAACAACTTCTATGGATCCATCATATTTTTTTTTTCCTTCCCTCTACAATTAAACAATACATTGAAGCTTCCCTTTTTTTTCCTTCCCTCTACAATTAAACAATACATTGAAGATACGCATGTCAAAACATAAAAATGACCAAAATTATACAAAAAAAAAAATGTATAAATTTATTAAATTTAAAATAAGAAAGAAAGAATATATGTTTTATCCTTTTTAGCTTCCTTAATATATAATTCAAACCATAAAGTTGTTCGGTCCTTTAATTGCAACCTACACCCCACAGTAAAAGGAAAAGGTTAAAGAATGTCATTGAGTCCTTTTTATCTCCTAACCTAATTCTTCTTCCTTTTTCTTCAGTGTGCTACTGTAAGCCTTGACTCTATTGTTCGAATAGACTTCTGAATATCTTTTGCTTTTTGACTTTCTCAATTTGTTAGGAAACCTCCCAGATCATTCTAAAAAACGGGAGGTGCAATGTATGCAGTGTTTTAAATTAACAATTTTGTCCAAAATAGTTAATTTAAAAACGTGTTCTGGAACACTTAATCGAGAAACATGTTCTTAATCAAATCAAAAGAAAATAAAAGTCTACAGTGAATGTTCGAAGCATTTTCTTAACCCATACTAAATAAATATACATGTTCTCGTTAAACTTTAACTTTTGTATTTTTCTTCTTTCACCTCGATTCGTTCTATAATAAACATATCTTACATTATAAATTTATTTTATGTTTGTCACTTTCTTTATTTAATGTTAATAAAATATTTTTAGACTTAAGTGAATTCTTTTTCATATCAATAAACATTAAGTTTTTTATTATATTTTAACCTACTAATATATAGATGGTCTATTAATATATTTGTCAAGTCAGGATTATAAAAAATACAAATTAATTTAACAATCAATTTTTTATCATTGTTCATAGATCTCAATCATAGTCTAAAATGACATGTTACTTCTAAGTATTTCTTATATCATTTATATTTACTATATTTTTTACGATCTAACAACATGTATGTTTTTTTTTATTCAATGTGTCTAACTTTATTATCTCAATAACAAATTCAAAATTAAAAGGAACCCTTCTTAGGTATTTCAGCAAGTCAACTTGAGTACCAAATATCTATAATTACATAATACTACATTACTACTATATATACTAATAACTTTACCATATCAAAATAATAATGATACAATAGTTACATTTACGTAATATGTCATAAACGGATCATCACAATTTTTTGTATACATTTATTATGCATCGCATGAAGAGACAACATAATCCGTATCATATCGTGAAACATATCAACTTCGGCTAATATACATATGTCAAAGCCTTCATCCATACTAAATCTCACGAAATCCCATGTAAAGTGTGAATAAAAAAAAATTAACAAAAGATTTATGTTTCGGAACACATATTCCACTAGTAATCATTGTATTATGAATTACAATTTCCAATACAACATCTACTTTCTGAAATATTCAGTTTGGAATATACATTTTTTATTTCCAGAATACATGTTTTATAACATAGCAAATCGATTTTGAAACACAATTTTTGAATTATATGTTTACATTCCATCCATAATGCAATTTTCTAAATGACCTGAATCAAGCGTTTTGGAGTGTTGTATGCTGCACTTGCTCTAAAAAATACTGTTCTAAAAAATTGTTGGAATAGTGTATCCGGAGTCAGAAATCAAAATTCACTTTCTAGAAAACTTCAATCCAAAAAGAGTTTTTTTTTTTTTTTAGTAAATACCTCATGGAATATGTGCTCTAAAAATCTGTATTTCGGAATCAATAATCCAGAAACATATCCAGCCCATTAAAACAAAAGAAAACTATATTTATCATATTCATTCATATATTTTTCACCTAGCAAAGCATATCTAGATTCAAATCACCATCACCACAGCTCGGCGGAAAAGTGACGCAAGGAGTAAAACAGCCCCACGAAGAAGGAAGGAGAATCCAACGTTCAAATAAAACACGAAAGCTATAAAGGTCATCTTAAAAATTATGGGCTACAGGTAATAGTTAAGGGGGTGCAGAAAGCAAAATGCAAAACAGTTCTTAAATGAATTAGAACTATTTGACACTTATTTTATTTAATAAAATATTATATAATAATAAAATAATAATTTATTTCACTATTAAATAGATGTATTTAACCGTGTAAGTGATCGGGTTGAAAACATGAGACCACACTGAAAATGGAAGATTCACCCTGTCCGAGTGACCATAATCACTCTTTCTGTTGCTTTTCAACTGATAAATCATTGGCTGAGGGCGGCAAAAATATCTAGCCCTGTCTCCAATCACAGCACTTGAGAGTTTTCTTTCAAACAATCTCATGCTGCTCGTTTCTTCTCTGTTCATCTCAATGAACCCAAGACAACAAAGTCATCCTCATCTCACACCAGAAGGACCAATTGCCTTCTCCACCTCTCTCTTACCTTCTCATGAACCATTCCCTTCATGCTCTTTTCCACGTCGCACTTCAGCTTCTCTTCCAACACCAGACATTGCTCTTTCCTCCTCACTCTCTCCTTCTTCAAAGATGCCTTCACCAAGCGCCGACTTTCAGAAGCTGACTGTTCCAGCATTCCTATCCAAGACTTTCGACCTCGTTGACGATCCATCGTTGGATCCCATCATATCATGGGCCTCCGCCGGTGTTAGTTTCGTGGTGTGGGATCCTACCCTGTTTGCAATACACGTCTTGCCCAGAATTTTCAAGCATAGCAATTTCTCCAGTTTTGTTCGCCAGTTAAATACCTATGTGGGTACCCTGCGTATTTTATCTTTGTATTGTAACTGGTTTGATCAACATCAACCATGTCATGTGTATTTCATTTTGAGACATTGTTTTGTCAACTGGGAGCTTACTTTTCTGAAGTTTTGTATCCTGAGTTTCTCTGGATGCTCTATGTATTATGCATCTCACTTTGGAATCATTGGATGTGTGAGTAATTTGTTATTCATGGTTTCTTTGTGTTTTCTTATTAAAAAGGGAACTTCCATGTTATGAACTTTTCTATGTGGCTGTGTGATGATAATATAATAATATGGTTCAGATATTAGAACTAGAACTGGCAGCAGAAGGGTTTCATCCTCAGCAGGTAGTGTTCAATGGTTCCTTTTGTCTGCTGCCAGCCACAACTTACGATTATCAGCGCGATCATTACCTTGTGTTTGTGTAAAGCTTGTTGTGAATTCTCACAGATTGCGAATTCCAACACAGCTTCATTTGCTCCTAATGTCTTAAACTCCGGTGTGCCTGAACCAAAATTTATTTTCCTTGGTTTGCTCCATTCATTCTCAAGTCACTTGGCATTTTTATCCAGGGATTCCGCAAGGTTGACTCTGACAAATGGGAGTTTTTTAATGAGGCTTTTCAGCGAGGGAAGAGAAATCTTCTGAAGAACATCCAAAGGCGCAGACCTCCTCATTCCCATCAGGTTGGTAGGTCCATTGTGGCTTGTTCTGATGCAGGTAAGGCTGGGCTTGAATTTGAAATAGTGAGCCTAGGAAAGGAGAGGAGTGTGTTAATGCAAGAGGTGGTTGAGTTGCGGCAGCAGCAGCGAACAACACTTCACCGTGCTAGACAAGTGAATCAGAGGCTCCAATATGCAGAGCTCATACACAAACAAACGCTTTCTTTCTTGACAAGGCTACTTGAAAACCCAGCTTTTTTAACATGCCTCCAGCATGAGAAGGAACAAAGAGAGGTAGAATCTCCTGAAGTGAGAAGGAGGTTTGTCAAGCAGCACAAAGGCCAAACAGGAATATCAGATCTTTTGAAGGAAGGGCAGATTGTAAGATACCAACCTGATTGGAGAAATGTAACCATCTCTTCCAAAACACCAGAAATGTGTCCAGCTTCACTTGAAGGGTGTTCAAATTACCTTTCACAGGCTTTGGCAAAGGAATTGACCCCTGTGCATGAGGTTATGCCAAATGCTGAAACCATTGGGTTAAAGTCATCAAGCTTTGAACTTGAAGATACCCTATTGAAAGGGAAACATGTCATGAGCTCAAATCAAAAAGATCTTCTTGCAGAGGAGATTGTTTCTTTCCCAGAGTTTTCACCTCTTGTTGGAACAGAAAGCATTTTGAAGCCAGAGGATAAATGGAACACCAGCTTTAATTTTAGTGTTGCTCCTTCAAGCTCTAGGAATGGACCTTGGGGAAATGCCATCAACCATGAAGGGCAAGAATTTGGATTCACAAGTGGTATGTCAGAGACGTGGGATATTAACTCACTGTGACAAAACCGATGATTCAGCAGTGGATGAAGGAGAAAGTCAATCTGACCAGTGATCATTCAAAAAACATTATAGAAATAAGAATATGGATCCATTACACTTCATGTGCTTCTGCACATATTGTGCTGTGTTTAATTCCCAGAGTTCCAATTATTGTATAATTTTATTTGTAAGTGGTGTTCATTCACCAATCAACTCTCACTTTATTTTGATATCGACAGTTGATGACAAAATTAACAGTGAATATTATGCATATCCACTTTTACATTTCAGAGTAACATTTTTTATATAATTTATATATTTATACATGTATACTATAAATAAAAATAAAACTTCAATATTAACGACCTGGGTATTTTTCTTAATAAACGTTAAGAAAAACTAACATTAGCAACTAACATATAAGAAAGTCATATACAATTAGTTGAATAATAAGTTGAAGTCAGAGATCGATGTATAATTACATTTATTAACTTATTTTTATATGATTCTAATACATGTATAAACATAAATTAAAATGAAAAGTATAATTATTACTTTATTATTAATATACAAAATTAAATATATGGTTTAAAATTATAATGTTATGTATTTTCTCTGTATTTTTCTAGTACGTTAGTTGGATATTAAATTCACTTAGAATATTGTATCTGCCCTAGGTGAAAATTGAATACAAGTCCTTCACTATATAGATAATCATGATATGGGAATGTTATTTAAGAAGACCTTGAAAAAATGAAAATATTTTTGTTATAATTAAATTATTCAGTTTTTTTTCTAACTTTTATATTTTAAAATTTCATGATTTTTTATTTTATCTTTAGTGAATTATCAGTTTCAAATAAAACAAGAAAAATGAGTATTAAAATATATAAAGCTTATCTGAGTATTATTTAGTATAATTCTAAAAGAGTTGAGTGCATTTTTTTAACATTTTTTACTTATAAAGTTGTATAGAATTTTATTTTTTTTTAGATTTTCACTTGATTTGATTAGCACTGTACATGAAATGTCTTCAACGCCATGCAACATCCCACACAATCTTACGTACCTGACCATATTTACTTGGAATAAGATTAACGTTTGAATCTTTCATTTTTTACAAATAAATACTATAAAGTACTAAATAAGGTTTTCAGTGCTTTTTCTGTGTGGTTGCCTGAATGAGTTTGATTAAGATTTTCTTATAATTGACGTTGTTTATATTGTAATGGTTAATGCTAACAAATATTCCAACGCATATCACTAAAGGCACATGAGGGTTGTGCTGGTTATATGTAACATCCACTATAACATTTCATTTGTGAAGAAGTTTTTTATTTACACATATTTTTACACTTCATTTCTTGAAATCTGATTGTAACTGCCAAAAAAATTAGTTTAATACTATTTGATCACTAATTTAATACTATTTCATTACTTTTAATTCCACATATCAGTAACCATACATGTTCTTGATATCTTTAATATATAATTATTTATAATGAGATTAGTTTTAAATTATGTATATAACTTTATAGTGATGTATTATCAATTTAATCTAATAATAATATAAATAAAAGAATTAATTATTTATAATTGGAAAATCGAAATTAGTATACTTAATGATCACAAGTTTATCCAACTTCTTATATATAAATATATAGTTTTTTAAGTATCATATGATATATTTAAATGTTTAAAAATAATCTAAAGTGAGATGAGTTCATTTATGTGAGATAAGCTGTTTCTAAACATGATGTGAGATGAGTTCATTCATATGAGATACAAAGTCTCTTTTCAACAATTATAGTTTATTTTAAACTAACAAAATTGTGTGTTAAAAGAAAAATCAAGACTAAATGCATTAATAAGTCAAACAAGTTTGAAAGTTCTAATTTAAGTACATTTAGTTTTGAAACAAGGTAGGAGTGTACCTTTCTCAAACTTTTTTTTCATTTTTAATAAATGTTTCATGATTTCCACAAGGAACTCTACAACTATATAAATCCCATTTCAAGATATTGATAATACATTAATATTTTATCTTTGGATAAAATTTTAATTACCCAAAAATATCTTGTCATAGTAATAAAATGTTAAAATAACCTGTCAAATAATACACCTTCATTTAGGATGATTTGATATTTACACTCAAAATTGAAAAATTGAATAATTATTACAGAATTATCACTACATAGTGTCACAATATTAATCTTCTTCTTCTTTTAGACGGACTAATACACACATATATTACAAGTTCATAATCATTTTATACATTAAAATAAATTAATTTGCACATATGAAGTGACATGATATTTTAATTAATTAATCTCAAGATACATAAATAAAATAAAAAAAGATATGAACATGTGAACACGATTAACACGATTAAGTAATTGATCTCAAAAAATATTAGATAATCATATTCTTCGTATCCTAATAGAAATCATATATAATTACTGAATTGTCAATATATTTAAATATCATTAAGTTATTATACTTGTAATAGTAAAAAAAATCATATATATGAATTTATTTTTCTAAAACCCATGATAAATAAATATATAAAATAATACAATGAAGAGATAAGTAAGAAAAAAATGATTATCAGTCATTTATAAATGACTCTGATAGCAATTGTTATAACAAAAGTTAAACTTAAGCATTTGATTAAAATTTATCATTTATATAACTTTAAATTTAGCATGTTAATAATTAAAACTAAGAGCGAAAGCATATATAATAAGAGAGTATAACAATTTGACATTCTATTTCTACATTTATTCTCTTGAAACAACCTTTATTACTATAAAAAAAAAACAACTAAATAGCATCTATTGAAAGCCACACAAATGACCTAAAATCGAAGCTTATGCATTGGAGTAGCGTCGATCATGTGACAACACTAAATATTATACTTAAAGTCAGTCATCATCAGAACAGACACAAATAACATCGATTTACTGACATAAAAAATGCTACACAATAAAATATTATATAACGTACATTAACTAAATCATCGCAAAAATTAAAATAAACAAATAGAAGGAACAACATAGTATACTTATTTAATAATTTAATAAAGTAAGTAATTGAAATACTTATATTTACTTAAAAAAAACTATATAGTTTCCTTCTTTACAAAATAGCTCTCACATACACTATTTTAATATTATATTATCTATATTATTATATAAAAAAAATATTTTTATAATTACTTGGAGTGTCATATTTTAATTATACTATTTATATTTTTTACTAAATAAAATTAATTAATTAATTTAATAAACTAAATATTTAAATAATTTATTTCTTTACTCAAAAAATAATTACAATACATATTTTAACATTATTTTTTATAAAATTATAGCTATTTTTTTATCTTTATTTAAATATTTTTAATATCATTTTTATAAAATTATATATTTTAAAATGATATTATTTTAATATAATAAAAATGTGAATATATTTTTAATCTCTATTATTTTAATATTATTAGTACAATTTTTATAAAGTTATATTTTTTAAAATTATATTATTTTTAAATAAAAATAAGAATACATATATGAGATTACTAGTATATATAATATTTTTTTTAGTGCACAATAATGAATAAAATTAAACGGGAGTAATAAGGTTACCCAAACCTATTTACAAACATAGTCAAAACGTAAAGAAAAGTATGAACATACCGAATGTAAATAGTACACGCCCTATTCTAAACATAAAACTCCAAAATCTAAACACAAAAGAATTGTCACCCTTGGATAGCGTAAAAAGTTTAACAATTACAAGGGAAAACATTGAACTGAAAACATATACACATGCATTGTGTATACACTAGAAGGATCCACAAAAAAATGCTATAGCATCTTAGTTCCTTCTACCATGATTTATTGCTTACATATAAGGATTGTTGTCAAACCAAACCTTGCACCAAAAAAATGTATATCCTATACAAGTTATGTGAATGTCACAATAACAGAGATACATGTCACAGGATCAATGTACCAATCAGAGTAGAAAATGTAGCATTCTTGTATTTTTCTCTTATTACAGCCCATAATTTAACTTGAATAGCAGAAAACAACTCCTGACTATCAAACACCTTATTATTAAAAATAACATGCATTCCTAAGTTTCCAAATATGTCAACCAATAATCATCCAACACTAGTGGAAAAAGTACTTTTAACGACAAGATAAAACGGCGGTCAAAACGGAACCGCTTTAGAAAAAAACGCGGTGGCAATTTCGAAATTAAGTTCAACTATACAAAGGCGGTTACTGATAACAACCGCCTTCGTATCTCCATCTATCACCCCAGAACCTTTTTTATTTAAAAAATTTGAATTCTGGAGGGCTACAATGGCGGTTGCAGGGCCCCAACCGCCTTTGTAACCCCTCACAGCTTTAAAAGTTTTTTTTTTTTTTTTAATTTTAATAGGGGCTATAACGGCGGTTGGGAGGCCCCAACCGCCGTTATAGCTCTTTGTAGATTTTTTTTAATTTTCAATGGCTATAACGGCAGTTGGGGGCCCCCAACCGCCGTTATAGCCCCTATTTTTCCAACCCTGCGCTTTCCCTTCCACTCTTTCCCTCCCCGCCGGTCTCACGCTTTCGTCCTCTTCCTCTCGCATTCCACCATCGTCGCGCCCCTCTTCCTCCTCCTCCACCTCGCTCCTTCGTCCTCCACCTCCACCTCCCGTTGCGCCTCTCTTCCTTCTCCGCCACCTTGTTGTTTCGTCCTCCACCTCCACCTCCCGTCGCACCCCGCACCCCTCTTCCTCCTCCTCCACCTTGCTCTTCCTCCTCCACCTCCACCTCGCGCTTCTTCCTCTTCCTCCACCTCCACCGTCGCTCTTCTTCCTCCACCGTCACGCCTTCCTCGCCCACATCCATCTCGCGCCTCCCTCCCCCACCTCCACCTTGCGGCTCTTCCTCCACTTCCACCTCGCCCCGCTTCCTCCACCTCCACGTCGCGCCTTCCACCTCTTCCTCGCGGCTGCCCCTCCTCCTCCACCATAGTATGTTTTTATATATTCTTTTTTAATTATTTAGATTTGTTGTTATATGCTTTTATTACTTTGTGAATTGAAATGATTGTTCTTGTATGCTTGGTTGTTGTCTATACTCTTATGAAAACGTTTTGGTGTTGAGTCCGGGGACGTTTGATCCCCGACAATTTGAATGTAATATTTACTTACATGAAAACGTTTTGATATTGAGTCCGGGGATGTTCGATCCCCGACAATTTGTATGTAATATTTGCTTATATGAAAACGTGTTGGTATTGAGTCCGGGGATGTTCGATCCTCGGCAATTAACTGTTTTAGGACCCATTGGCAATTGATGCTTATTTGTCCTGTGGATAACACTGTGGTTTGGTTATGTTCACTACATAAGAAGCCAAGTTTAGATATGAAACAAGTAGTTCAAAGGTATGAACTAATTAACTTTAAATAATACATCACTCTTGTTTGTATGATTCCTAAGTTACTAATCATTGTCAAT
>Ga0209700_109878_pt1 | contig 10511 bp, 11 predicted proteins | sample SiratroredBW_FD_187528 | JGI IMG/M metagenome (GOLD analysis project Ga0209700, IMG submission 187528) | Root nodule microbial communities of legume samples collected from California, USA - Siratro red BW (SPAdes) (version 2) | ecosystem: Host-associated > Plants > Roots > Nodule | place: USA...
ACAAAATACTTGTTTGGAGTAAAACCTAGTTTAAGAAACTTGTTTTTGATTGAGGGCGGTGGTATGTGAAGTAAATATGTGGTTCAAACTTTAGTCATTGCACGTTTAAAATTAAGATTAGACTTTTTTTGAATGAAGATTTTAAGGAATCCCTGCAACGGCAAGTGAAAAGGGATATGGAATATATTATGCTTATTTAGTGAGGAAAACTTAATACGAAACTTGAATGAGTAGGGAATGTGCAAAATGAAACTTTTTAAGGCTACACTTGCGGTTCTATGTCCCTCATGTGATTTAGGAGATTAAGTAGGAAGACAAAACATAATTATGCTTACAATTTGGATAACTAAAACTATCATTATGCTTCATCACATGAATTATTGGTTCTTAATTTTGCAAGTAACAAATAACTCTTACCGGTACATGGTGTTTTGATGGTTACGTTCTCAAATAACAAGAGTTAATCTTAAAGACAAGTTATATTTTTTAATCTAATAATATACTCAATTCAATAATTAGTATAAAAATTAAAATCATGAGTTTTATTCTTAGTGAGAGAGTTATTAAAAAAATAAAAAAAATTGTTACGTATTGTACTATCCAACAATTCCAACAACTAATGACCAACCAAATAAAACAACAGAAAAAATATCATACATGTTTATGATTCACAAAATAAATTTAAGTTGGCATAATGACGCATGGGTTTTGTTTTGGATTCTATTAGATTATGTGGTGTTAATAAATTAGAAGAAGTTTTTTTATTAGCATCATATATCCCTATAGATTCAAAATGCTCACGTATTTTGAGACATGAAAGAATTTAAATTGTTTTACAGCTTTCCTTTACTTACCCCTCATGAATGATCTTTAAATTAATATATAGTAGTGAATAACATTTTTGTTCCCTAAGTCTTCACCTTACCAACTCTAATGAAGGCCACAGTGGTAACTGGAAATGTAAATACATAAGAAATTTAGTCTTATATATTTGTAAGTTTCACGTATGAGTTCAAACTCTACTCCAATATAAATATTTCAAAACAGAGATTAAAGGTTATTATGTTAAAAACTAGTTAAGCTTAAGTTGATGAAATATTATAGGAGAAATTATTAGGTAGTTCTTGCAAATATTATGTAACATGTGAATTTAATTTCTATAATTTATCTTCCGCAAATAAATTTTAATATAGAGAATGATGTGCTAATTAATATCCAAGATGCTGCTTATTCACATTGAAATATTTATTTCAACATTTTATTAGCCTATATATGACTTGGCTTTAACTTTTACTTAAAAACTAGGTTTTAACTTTTTTTTTTAACAACAAAAAATGAATTAATAGGAGCACTTTAGGATGCTCCAACCCTATTACATTCCTAGAAACTATCCTCTAACATATTACAAACTCAACTATCCGGTCTAATCCCACAAAACATTTAGATAAAAGGCCCCAATAGTACAATTTCCCATACCAAGATAACATACAGAAAAATGTTCAACAAAAAAGACCCCAAATGTATTATTAGTTGTCCACGATGAGAGAGCAAGCTGCTAACAACTGTACAAGGTCTACCTTCTACTAACAATATATTTGGCACAATCCTTTTTTATGTGTCTTGTCTTCTTGCAGAAGAAATATATTAAAACCTCATTTTTGTTTCTTTGTCTTTTTTTGCTAAGAAGGTGTAACCGCGGTAGTTTCACGCTTTCTTTTATGCTGAACGAAGCTATATGAGCACTTTTTTTATGGTCTTACACTACAGGAAAACTGTTAAATAGTGTGGGCCAAAAGCACACGCAAAACACCTAAAACCCACACATATGTGTGGGCATAACGTGGGGAAGAGACCCACGCTAGGTTGGTTGACACAAAACAATATAGCGTGGGCTAGTCAGGTGGAGGCTACCTTGCATGGGCTACACCCACGTAAGCTCACGCTTAATTAAATATAATAAAGTATGTGTGGGTCAGACCCACACAGAAGTTGCAGAAGCTTGCGGGGGCTGGACCCACACTTAAAATGTAATCATGAAGGCAGCGTGGGTTGAGTCATCGCACACGTAAATTGTTAATATTTTATTACGTGCAGTTTGCGGGAGCCTGACCCACGTTTATAATAAAATAAATAATTTATTCCATAGCTTGCGGGGGTTTAGCCCTCGCACTAGTGAGAAAAATAATATATTACCCTCGCACGATGTGAAATATTAAATATTTAATTAGTGTTAGCATGGGCTTAGCCCATGCAAAGAGCAATTAAAAAAAAATTGAAAATTTGAAAACCAAATCTTGAAAATCAGAAAATATCCACTAACAAGAATACGCACAATTCCATTATAGTCCATTTTGAATTAAAATACTAAAATTTAATTATAGTCCATTGAAATACTAAACTGTAGTGTTTAAAAATAAAATTACAGTTTTAAAACAAAATGAAAAAAAGACAAGTAGGTCATATTTAGAACTCATAGAAGGGGCTAGTGGTCATGAGCTTCATCATAGTGTGGATGAACTTGACTCGTACCAGTTGAAGTATCATCACTTTTACGCTCCATCATGGTGGCAAGCTGTTGCTGCATGAGCTTCATCTAGTTCTACAACTCCCTAGCTATTTCCCTTGCCATTCTTGCTTCTTCCTGCTCTTGCTGCATGAACTTCATCTAGTCCTACAACTCCCTAGCTATTTCCCTTGTTGTTCTTGCTTCTTCCTTTGCTTCGTTGAGTTTGTTTTGAAATCGCTCTTCTCGGGCCATCTGAGTAGAGTAATCAATGGCAGTTGCAATGAATGACGACTGAGTGAGGGCAGACACTCCTTGGCAGTAGTTAGCAGCCAAGTCTGTTGTGCCATAAACTCGACCTCTACTCTTTCCTCCAGCAACCTCCTTCCGAGCTTGAAGCTTGGTTGTTGCATCTAGTTGGGGAGCATCATTGTTGGAACTTGATGAACTTTCTAATTGTATGGCCCTCAATCGATGATGATAATTTTCCTACATTCTTTTAATTGGAAAATAGAACATTCTTTTAACTGGCACTTGCTTATATCTTTTGTTGTGACCCTTGGTCGACAAATATCTTGGGAGGCCACAAAATTTGCACTCATTTAATTGACTGTCATCCTTATAATATAACATGCAACCAGCCTAACCACAATCAATCTTTACAGACTTCAATCCGAGAGTTGAGACAATTTTTTTTGCCTCGTAATAGTTTTTGGGGATGGAATTTTCTCTTAGAGCAATGTTAAGTACCAACTGCATAAAATCATCTAAGGCCTTTTGTGTGGTATACCAATTCGTTCTATTGGCCAAAAGCCTAATGGCTATTGACAATAGAGACTCTACTGCTCTAGCGAAAATTGATTCATTCGCAGATGCTAACATGTCATAAAACTTTTGGGCTTCTGAGTTAGGGGACTCTCCCTCATGCATACCTTGATTTTCAACATTTTCATAATGAGTTGTGATGTCCGCTACCTGCATGTATGCATCGTACGCCACTGCAGTAACTAACTGAAACTGCATGTTATCATAACTAGTGGATGCGTAACCTAAGTTGTCATCAGTTCGCCGATCTTCTCTGTGATAAACCCATATGTGGTAGTTCGCTTAAAACCCATATTGTAGGAGATGAGCCTTGACTTGAGAAGGTTGAAGGATTTTCTGACAAATACATCTCATACAAGGACACCTTATCCCTCTATCCTGTGTATATGAAGGTCGATCCATTGCCTTCAAAACAAATTCATAGAATCCATCGACGAAGTGTTGCTTCAATCTCCTTGAAGAATCAAGCATATCATACATTCAGTGTCAATCCATCGTTCTACACGTAGAACATCTAGTGTCGAGGTTTACAAGAGTTTACTACTCAATAAACTTAAGCTATGATTTGGTTATCTGTAACTAATGAACGACATAGTCCACTTATTGGACTAAGTTGCCTGTTTATGAGAAATTGGAATTAAAATTGGAATTCAAATGTCAAGTCATAGGGTAGACAAAACAAAATTAGTCACATATAACAAAATTATTACCCTATGTTTTTTTCCATATTTATAGCATTTAAAATTATTTTCTTCATGTGTGAAATTTGGTTTTAATTTCTACAAAAGAAAAATTAACATTGTCCTTCTAAAACTTTAAATAATTGATTTTCATCATCTAATATTTCTTTTAACATAAATGAATAATAACAATGAAAAATAATAATCTCAACTATTATTTCTCCACCAAAATTGTACTACTATTTCTTCAGTTTCACCAATGTGAGATAGGACCACTTATTACACAATATTTTGTAATCTTAACAAACACATTTTCACCTCTAAATCATACATCTACCAAACCATTTATTGAACAATTTTACCTCATCTTACCAATTGATCAAAGCTACACCTAACTCTGATAAATATTTTCTTTCTGACTTCTTTCTAGTAACATTAAACATTCAACACTCAGATATATCTACACTGTTTATGATTAAAAGAACATATTGCTGAAGAATTCATATATGTTGTCGTTTGAGTCCCCAAAAACTTCAACTTAGATATTACAAGGATAGCTGTAATCTAACCTTTACTGTGGCCAACAATTGCTGTAATTAAATATTTGTGCTCGAGGAAGTGTTGAACAATAGCTCCCAGGTCTTCAACCTCTACAGTAGTTACCGTACAGAAAATGAAACTTGGCTTTCCCTAGAAGACAACGACATGAGTTGTTAGCAATAATTACACTTCAAGAAACTTTGTCTTTAGTATTAGAACAATATGTACACAGTATAATTGCTTTTACATTCGTGCTTCTGATATATTGATTCCTTCTCAATATGACTTCATATGTTTTGGTATTAGTTTATTTTAGAAAAATAAAGCTATGATTGGAAGAAAAAATATTGTTTGTTAGAGGAGATAAAAACATAGTATTATGGCAAAGTGCAATTTATGCTACTGTTTGATTTAAATCTTTAAGGAGGTTTCTTTGACACGACTGCTGATTTGGGATAAGATTAGGCATATTGGGAAGCATGTGATCTATTTAAGAAGGTTCCTCCAACATATTATTTGGTTTGCAAAGAATGGAGAGAAACCACGGATTGTACCACTACTAAAAATTTCTCTTAAAAAGATAGGAGAATTAAACAAGAAGCAGGAAATGACATTCAGAAAAATTAACATACAGTACATTAATTGCTCCAAGTGACAATGAATTCCAAGGCATAACGCAAATGGTTATGTAGTAATAGAGAGACCATTGGGCACATAATGAAATAAAGTTGTCAAAGACCAAACCAAACAACGAATAAACAATGCTTACATCTCATTCTCAAACATGAAGTGCTGAACATAACAAGAATGAGTCATATACTTAACCACGCATGACCAGTATCAGTTGTTTCTTTCTTAACAATTTCCAAAAGAAGATTAGCCAAACCCGCTAAGAAAACGAGTTTTCGTAGCATCTAAGCAATTTGCAAATCAATTATTCTCTTTTTAGATCCAAGGATTACCCACCTAAAAAAACCTAAATACAGTTTATCAAGTTCTTTTAGTATTGTTCTCCAATCAAAAATTGAAATTCTATCTCAGTAATCTATGCCAAACATTAACGCAAACTACGAATTTGATGCTACACAAACATAAACCACCAAACAAAACCTAAATACAGTTTATCAAGTGTCTTTATACGTTTGGTTTGGCTATGTTTTGGGCATATTTCCTTACATTCATGCTATGCAAAGAACAATTACTATGCAAAGAGCACAGGTTATTAAAATACATCAGAAATTAGAAATTAATCCGAATAATCAACTAATGTAATGACGAAATCATAAATTAATCCCAATGATCAACCAAAATCAAACTTACAATGGAGTGAAGATGCAATTTGAACCAAAATGAAGAAGAAATTGAACGGCACATGCAGCAGGCAACGCAGAGGGTTAGGGTTTAAGAGCTAAAGTTTCTGAATGGTGAAGACGAACCCGCGAAACTCAAAATTTTTTGGAGTTTTATAAATCAATCTGCGTGGGTTGTGCTTGGGCTAAACCCACGCTTTAAACAGTAGACAATGCGGCGACTCAGCCCACACATATGGCTTATACACTTCTTACATACATTAACTTTAAGAAAATATATTAATTTTTGAAAATATATAATTTTAAATTTTCTTAAATATATAATTTTTAATTTATTTCTTAAAATATTGTGCCATAAGAATAAATTTTCCCATTTACCCTTTCGATGAAATTATATATTTCTAAAATCGGTAAAACATTATAACAAATCCCTTCATTGTTATAATCCTGGTCATAATTTATATAAAATAATTATTTTTGTATAATAAGATACCTAACAAGTTTATTTCAACTAGTTAGTAGGAATATTAAAATAGTTAATGGAAAAAGTTTTATTTTTTAATGCATGAAGTACATTTTTTAGTAATTTTTTATGTACAATTACAAAAAATCAAGTGTTATGATTTTAAAATGTAGTTAAAATTACAACAAAAAATAATTTAAAAACCTGTTATATTAATTTTTATGGATAAATGACAATCTCATAATTAGTTCAATTTTTATGGATACATGTACAATTACCTGAAAAATTTATTTACCCTCACATGTTTTATAATTGATGACCTCCAATGTTGCTTCAAATACTAGTATGTTACTCTAGGTTAAATTAGAGAAAATTATATTGTATCTGTTACAAAGTTGAAAAAATTAGTAAACTAACATATGTTTTTAAGTTTGAAAACAAATTAGTTAATTTAAAGATATAAGAATTAAAACTAACCTTTATGAAAGATATAGGAACCAAAACTCTATTTTTTCTATAATATATTATTTACATAGCCACATAGATAATATATTATTTACATACCAACCTAGGTTCGAACGTGCCTTCCAAATTGATTACAAGTGAATTAACTCATTATCATATATTTTTATGAAACAATACTCATATCAAGTCAATAAATCACTTTAATCCTATTTGAATAGTATTAAAAATATAAATTTGTTTACTACATTAAGATATTAAATTATTTTCATATATTTAACCAAGTCAAACATTTTATTATGAAATAAGAATTTATTATTTATTAAAAAATATCTCATTTCGTTATACATTATAGTGCTAGCATAAATAGTGATATATATATATATATATATATATATATATATATATATATATATATATATATATATATGTATGTATGTTTATATATTTATATATATGTGTGTATATATATATATATATGTAAATTTTGTTATTTTTTTTCTTAAATGTGTTTAAATAGATACATAATAAAAATTTAAAGTATAAATATAAAATATTAAACCTTTTATGTTGACATAAGCTGAAACTAAAGCAAGTCTAAAGCCTAATGGTTGTTCTTAAGCTCAATTTTATTACACAAGTCATCACATTTAATAAACACAACCTAATATGATATTAGCACTCCCTAATGAGTCTCAAGCCAAATTGAGACTCTCAAGTTCAATTTATTAACTCATTCTTAGGCCTAAAGTCCAATTGTTCTTCTTAAGCCTAATTTAATTACACAAGTAATCACATATACTACATAATCTTTTATGCTATTAACACCTTCTAATAAGTCTCAAACTTAATTGACACTCTTAAGTTGAATTTATTACAGTATTATTAGGCCTAAAGTCTAGTTGTTGTTCTTAAACCCAATTTAATTACACAGTTCACATTTACTTTTTAACTTATTATTTTATTTACAAATTTTTTTCTATTATAATTTTTAGTATTCTTTTTCAATTTTTTAACAATTTATTTTTTCAAAATTAAACATTTTTATAAAGAATTTTATACAAAATAATTTAATTTTCATACATACCTACATTTTATATTATTTTTTTCTATTATTAAATTCACTCCTAAAAAACTACAATTATTAATATAAATTAAAAAAATAAACTATATTATTTTTAATTATAAATTAAATATTTTATTTTTGTCGTCTATAAAAAATTGTTTCTTTTAAATTTTTTTCACTCTTGCATGGATCAAACCCACACTGATTTTACTTTTTTTTACTTTTTGTATGTGTCACGTTTCATTTAATTTTTTTTTAATTTTCTTTTTCATTACGCATCTTATAATTAATTATTTATTTAAATATTTTTATATGTTGGTTTCACTGCTACATCATTTTATTTTGTTTTTTAATTTTTTTTTCAAATTTTGCATGGGTTAGGCCCACGATGTCTATATTTATTTAATTGTAAATTTTTTTCTGTGCATGGATCGTGCGTAGGCTGGACCCACATGTTGTTTTATTTTTTATTTTCAAATTTTGTTGACATGTTGCGTGGGTTGTTTTATTTCAGGGTGGGTTTGACCCAAGCTTTTTTCGTGGGCTCCTCTTCCCACGCATCCTTCTTGTAGCTACCACTGTGTTTTCTTGTAGTGTCATTGTAACCTCTCTTCCTCTTACACACAGTGAGATATAAGCTCATTTAAGGATCAAGTATCCTTTAGAGTATTATAACTCACTTTGAATTGCCCAATGTGTGCAGGAAGAGAAATCAAAATCAAATACACGAGTAAGTCCTCAAACAACTTTAACTTTAGTGATTTCAATTTTGAAGCAAGATTAGACATTTCCATAATGTACTCCCTTATGTTCCCTTTGCCTTTATACCTCATGGAGACAACTTTGCTCAAAAGGTTATTTGTCTTTGCCTTTTCATTTTTGAAAAATAATTGTTGAACGTCTTCTAAGAACATTTTAACGTTGCTATCTTCAGTAATAGAGTCCCGAAATACTTCAGGAATAGAGCGGTTCATAATCATTACACTCATTGGATTGGATCGCTCCCATTTCTCTATTTTAGCCTCATTAGCATTTTCTTCAGTAGCAATATGTTTGTCTTGCGGAGGAGCTATGTCCATATCCATACAACCAAGACAATCTCTACGGTATCTTTCCAAACTTTGAAGTTTGTACCATTTAGCATTGGGATGATGCTAACTCGAGCAGAAACATTAGCAGCCAAAGCAACAACAACTATATCCATCAAAATATTGTTAGCAAGAATAATGGGAAAATCCATACTAAGATACCTGGAACAACATTAATTTTTTAATCTTTGGTTGTAAGTGATACTCTCATTATAGTAATCAAATATTGTCAAAATAAATCTTGTCAAACATTAAGCCTTTTTTTGGACCGACTAAGTGTTCACACGGAAACTTAAGAATTTCTAACCTATTTATTGCTACATATATTTTCTATCAATTAACCAAACAATAATCTTCCTTTGGGTCAATTAATGCTCGCATAATTAGGCAAAAAATAATTAAATATATAAATTCAAGGTTGAATGTTTATTATTTGGCCAAACAATAAACTTCCTTTAGACAGACTATTATCCGCATAAATAATAAGCATCAATTTTATTACCTTAGCTTTAAACATATTAAGTACCATACATAATTGATTCATATTTATAGTCATCTCACTCTACTAAACATCATCATCAATCAGCTGACATCATACTTGATTGATCTCTTAATCTCATATATATAAAAAAATTTCATAAGCGCAGTGGATATTACAATGAAAATAAAGGTCTGAATCAATAAATCGTATTCAACATGATAACGAGAAAAAAATTACATATGCTTTTAAGGCAATGAACCAGTGGCATTATTATGCATATCATACAAGCAATTCATATGAATTACCAAAATTACAACATGAGCAATTCATATGAATTACCAAAATTACAACATGGTACGGGAACCAAGGCCATAACACAACAAAACGTATTATATAAGACGAAAGGCGTAAATTTCAAAAAGAATTATGTGCGTTTATTATTTAAGTCCAAACCGGTATAACGTCAAAATAATCTAATCCAATGATAAAACTTTATTCACAATAATTTAACATGAACGAGACTCTGACACCAATTGTTAGGTTAAATCTTTTGAATGATGAATTCACTCATCATATTAAATTATTAAAAGTTAAAATCTAATAGAAGAGTCGCATACCTGTATTTATGAATGACAATTGATTATTTGATATGGTTATGATCTTCCTCAATCAAAATCTTCCTTATTCTTTTGCTGGACTTGAGAGTGACTTTTTTGATAGGATAAGAGACTACAAAGTTCTGATTTTGATATATTGAAGACCAACCCTTATAACCTTTGATATGGTTATAATCTTACTCAATCAAAATCTTCCTTATTCTTTTGCTAGACTTGAGAGTAACTTTTTTGATAGGATAAGAGACTACAAAGTTTTGATTTTGATATATTGGAGACCAACCCTTATAACATTTCCTTCTTATTTTAACTTCTAAATAAGTGATTTTCATTAAACCAACAACTCGATAAATTAAGGGTATCATTAAAATTATCTTTATTTTCAAACTTTTTCGAATGTTAAAAAGATAAACAGTTATATACATATATATATATATATATATATATATATATATATATATAATATATATATTTTATAT
>Ga0209700_109879_pt1 | contig 10508 bp, 8 predicted proteins | sample SiratroredBW_FD_187528 | JGI IMG/M metagenome (GOLD analysis project Ga0209700, IMG submission 187528) | Root nodule microbial communities of legume samples collected from California, USA - Siratro red BW (SPAdes) (version 2) | ecosystem: Host-associated > Plants > Roots > Nodule | place: USA...
AAGATGATGAACCATTCAACCTGAGAAACCATAAACCCATCCACTCCAACAAATTTGGAAGGTTGTATGAGATCACCCCAGAGAAAAACCCCCAACTTCGGGACTTGGACGTGTTCCTCAGTTCTGTGGATATCAGAGAGGTAATACAAAGAAAAACCAAATCGACGAACTCAGGAATTGAGTTTCATTCAAGGTCGTCTTAATTATACAATCTTAGTATTGAGACTATAATTAAATAATGGTTTTTTTGTTAACAAATTTAGGGAGGGCTTCTTCTGCCAAACTACAATTCTAAGGCCATAGTGATACTAGTGGTTAATGAAGGAGAAGCAAACATTGAACTTGTTGGCCAACAGCAGAAGCAGCAGGAGGAACAAGAGGAAAGCTGGGAATTGAAGAGGTACAGAGCTGAGTTGTCTGAAGACGATGTATTCGTAATCCCAGCAGTTTATCCAGTTGCCATCAACGCTACCTCCAATCTGAATTTCATTGCTTTCGGTATCAATGCTGAGAACAACCAGAGGAACTTCCTTGCAGGTATATATATTATATATCATCACCAATTTGAATATACAGCTCTTGTTTGTTTTATGGCACATGAAACTTGGTGATGGGGTGTTTTATTTAGAATTGCTAATGCGTGATTGTGATTGAAAATTTGAAGGTGAGAAGGACAATGTGATGAGCGAGATACCTAGACAGGTGTTGGAGGTTACGTTCCCTGGGTCTGGTGACAATGTTGAGAAGCTGATAAAGAACCAGAGGGAATCTATCTTTGTGGATGCACAGCCTCAGCAACAGGAAAAGGAGAGTAAGGGAAGAAAGGGTCCATTTGTGTACTGAATAACTATGAAGTAAAATGCATGTATGGTGTAAGAGCTCATAGAGAGCCTGCAAATATGTATCGGACCATGTAACAATAACCGAGCCCCATGTCACTTTTTTTCTGAATAAACAAATCGAGCATATATATGATGCTTGTGTTTTGAGTCCTTCAAATCTCTGCTTTCTGCTTAGTTAATTTGTTATGTCTGGCTTAGTAAAATAAATTTACTATGTGCTAATTATATTATGTGAATCATTAACTGCATTAAATGAAATGAAATTAAGCGTTAAGAGGAAAGTTATTGTTGTACTGAATAACTATGAGCTCATAGAGAGTGTGACCATGCACGATGAAATACTAGCTTTAGAAGGTAACCAAACATAGACCATGACTAACATTTTTTCCAACAAAACTGTTAGATATGGGTTGTAAATGGATTTATAAGATAAAATATAATTATGATGGTTTCATTGACAAAAGTATAAAAAGACTACACTCAATTAAATGGTGTTGAGTATACTGATGCTCTTTTCGTGATAAAAGATTAACTATTGTTTGCTTATTGCTTTCCTTAGTTATAATCCATAATTGCATCCATAATTGCATTTGAGATTGTTAGATGTTGTAACTACCCGGTTATTAGCTCAGGTTGAATTGAACCTACTATGACCGACCGAATTACCAATTAATGGTTTATTACGATTTATTCTTTAATTGATGTTAATTATATTATATTATATCATATCATATCATGATTCTTAAATCATTATGAGGGTATAATCTATCTTACTATTATCTTATTCATATATTCTTAAACATTTTTTTACATTTTTACTAACTTGAGTAGTATTGGAGAGTCTTTAGATAGACTTCCATTCGGTTTAACATTACTAGCTCGGTTGCCGACACATCACCACGAACGATCTCCACTTTGATCGGGTAAGAACATATGTTAGTAACATTTTTACATCATCACGAACGATCTCCACTTTGATAACATATGTTAGTAACATTTTTTTTTCATGGAGATTTGCCTGAATAAGTATACATGTAAATTTCTTTCGAAATATCACACTATCTCAAAACTAAGTTTATCGTCTACATTTACTTTCAAAAATTATTAACGAATTATCACTTTTTTTTTTTAAGTTTACAGGTTCTAGCACAACTTCCCTTCTCTAAAGACGACTAAAAACAATATTGATAAAATATTCAACATCACTTCTTAATTGGACAAAGCTTTTGAAGTAAAAAATTTGAAAGATCTCACCTATTTCTTTGGTCTTGACAGCTTTTGAAGTAAAAAATTTGAAAGATCTCACCTATTTCTTTGGTCTTGAAGTTGTCAAAAACATTAAAGGAATACATTTAAAAATATACTTTTGACCTTCTTGTTAAGTGTCTAACTCCCATCTCAACACCTATAAATTAGTCTACTAAAGTTTCTAATGACCAAGGTGATCATTATTCTATTAAATCGTCTGATACAGGTAGATAGTTTATTGTGTTGGATAGAAAATCTTATATATGTTAAGTAGATCGTTTGGTATATGTTTCAAAGTTGAAGTAATTTATAGATCGTCTAATAGAATAGAATATAATGTCTAGTGTATAAATTGTCTAAAGACTATTTGGTTTTGGTATTTCTTCCTAATATTTTGGAATTTGGTGATTAAAGATTTTCTGTTATTGTCTTCTATGTATATATATACTATCGTTATTGTTAATTAACGTATGTTAGCCAATAATATAAGTTTTTTATTTTTTTTCCTTTCTCTTTGTGCTTCTAATCTGTTCTTATTTTTCTATCATAGTTAACATGAATTTGTTCTTTAAATAATTTCCAATTCAATCAGAATTTTAACTGGTATTACTATGGGGCGAAAAAGCACTCTCCAGTCTTTTGGTTCATGCATTCATGCTTGAGCTAGAAAAAGCCAAAGCAAAGGAGAAAAGACAAAAACGCAATCACACAACCCCCCACTCAACTGCGTTGCTTGCTGATCAAGATGGTTGCGGCCATGTACGTCCAAATGCCATGCACAGCAACACGTGCTTAACATGCACTTCAAATCGCTCACCATCTCAACCCAAACACCAACACATTGCTTTTTTCTTCATCCACAGCCAATGCGCGCAATCCACCTCCATCATCATCACCACAACCAACTCTATCTCTTCACTTATTTTCAATTCAACACACGTCAATCTGCATGCAACCCCTTGGCCAAATGTCCATACGTGATATCAAGAGCCTTCTCTCCTGTATAACTGACTATAAATACCCATAATCGCTCCGTGCTTTCGTCATCAATTAAGTATTGTACTATACGGATACTCAGTAGTACTATACTATGATGAGAGTAAGGGTTCCACTGCTGCTGTTGCTGGGAATTGTTTTCCTAGCATCACTTTCTGTCTCATTTGGCATTTCAGACCTTGTGGCACAGTGCATTCAGAGGTGCGAGACCGATAAAGATCTACACCAGCAGCAAATATGCAGGATTGGTTGCAAGATCATTCCCGAGCCCGAGGAGAAACAATAACAAGAAAGAGAACACCAACAGCCGCATCCACCACAGAAAGAGAAGGAGGAAGAGGATGAGCCTCAACAACAAAGAGAGGACGAAGATCACAAAAGGCCTCACAATGACGAAAGAGAGAGCGACAAGCGAAGTGAAAAGAAGGAACAACAGGAAGAGAGGGAAGGTCAACGTTGGGATTCAGAGACCGAAGAAGATGAAGGTTTGGAGTCAGAGAGAGAGTCACCAAAGAACCCATTTTACTTCAGCTCTGACAGGTTCCTCACTTCCATCAAGAACCAATACGGTCACTTCCGTGTCCTACCGAAGTTCGACAAATACTCCAAACAACTTCAGAATATTAGAGACTACCGTCTCGCGGAGTTCATGTCCACACCCAACACCCTCTTTCTCCCGCACCATGCCGACGCTGATTTCCTCCTCGTTGTCCTAAGTGGTATTTAATTTGTTAATTGCTACTCATCCTCACTTGTTTTTCTTGCACACAACTACTATATGTATTAGTTAACTTTGATAGAAGATTTTAAGTACTTCTATAACATTATAACAGTTATTAATGTTTTCCTTTAATATTTTTTAATCCGTAATTTGTAAAAATAATTATCCACGGATGAAGTTATTGTAATCTGATTTTGTTTTTCACTTGTATAAATAATGGTAATCAATTTGTTAATTACAGGGAGAGCGATACTCACATTGGTGAACCTGACGGCAGAGACTCCTGCAAACTTGAACGTGGGGATGCCCAGAGAATTCCTGCAGGGACCATTTTCTATTTGGTTAATCCTGACAACAAGGAAAATCTCAGACTAATCAAACTCGCCATGCCCATTAACGAGCCTAAATTTGAGGTACTGCCTTTTCTAATTCCAAACTAATTAATTTATTCTTCTTCCAATTTGTTTCCAAATGTGCTGATCAATTCTCTCTGTAGCATTTCTTCCTATCTAGCACTGAAGCCCAACACTCCTACTTGCAAGGGTTCAGCAAGCATATTCTGGAGGCCTCCTTCGATGTAAGCAAGTAACACAGCATCTAACTACATATTCGCATGCCATTTAGTAGTTTGTCTAAATATCTAAATTTTATCATTGTATATTTGCTTTGTTTTATAGAGCGAATTCGAGGAGATCAACAAGGTTCCGTTTGGAGAGGAGGGAAAGCATCAGCAAGGCGAGCAGAGTAGGCAAGAGGAAGTGATTGTGGAACTGTCAAAGAAACAGATTCGGAAACTGAGCAAGCATGCAAAATCTAGTTCAAAGAAAACTACTTCCTCCGAAGATAAACCATTCAATTTGGAAAGCAGCAAACCCATCTATTCCAACAAGTTTGGCAAATTCTTTGAGATAACCCCAGAGAAAAATCCCCAGCTTGGGAACTTGAATATCAGCCTCAGTTCTACGCATATCACCGAGGTAAAGGCAAATAATATATACTAACTCAACTTAAAAATTGGGTTCTATTGACTCTCTTCTTTGTTGGACAACCTAATTGTTAATACTTAATCAAATAATGATTTTTTTGTTAACAAATTTAGGGAGGTCTTCTTCTGCCACACTACAATTCAAAGACCATAGTCATACTAGTGGTTAATGAAGGAGAAGCACACATTGAACTTATTGGCCTAAGAGAATAACAACGGAAGCAACAAGAAGAAAGTAGGAAAGTAAAGAGTTATAGAGCTGAATTGTCTAAAGATGATGTATTTGTAATCCCAGCAGCTTATCCAGTTGCCATCAACGCTACCTCCAATCTGAATTTATTTGCTTTCGGTATCAATGCCGAGAGCAACCAGAGGATCTTCCTTGCAGGTATATATACTGCTCTTATTTGTTTTATATGGCAAATGAAACCTGGCTGATGGGGTTGTTTATTTACTATTGCTAGATGCGTGATTGAAAATTTGAAGGTGAGAAAGAAAATGTGATAAACGAGATACCTAGACAAGTGTTGGAGATTGCGTTCCCTGGGCATGGTGAGGATGTTGAGAAGCTAACTAAGATATTTTAGAGAGTAAATTAGAATAATATCTTCTATTTTTTTATTTTCATTCTTACATAGCCTCTTTTATTAAGACATATCAGAGGTTTTAAGTATAATATTTTTAAATTTTGAAGAGGTAATGTGTTAAAATGAAAGACAATGTAATGTTTCTAAAATAAAAGAGAAATTTTTTATAAAATTAAAAAAGTAATTGATATTATCATTATAATTTGAGAAAATATCTAGAAGTACTAGTGCAATTAATGTACTGGGTGATAGTTTTTTCTTTAAAATATTAGAAAAATAGATAATTAACAGAATTAAGAAGGTGAGAAAATATACTATATATTGAGGAAATTTAATCACAAGAATCTAGTGGTGAGATTGTATATAGTTTGCCTAAGTTCTAACTTTTAATTTAGAACATCGTACTTTACACACACAAAAATGTTATTGAGAGAAAAATAAGAGTTGCACTTACTGGTAAAGTATGTAAATATCAAATGATAACAAACCAACATATCTTCGGCTTGAAGGAAAGTTGGGTTCAATCAACTAAAGTTCAGATTTCAATTCTTCTGTATATTGAAAAAACATTATTTAAATAAGATATCTTCTTAAAAAATGTTAATCTTGCAAAACTTATTTATTACGAAATTTGATAAATTGATACTTGGTAGACAGAAAAATGACCAAGATTTTACTTTTAAAATATAACATTAGTTAATCCTTTTTTAGAATACATCATTACTTAATCATTTTAAATAATTTTTTATATGCGTCTGTAAGTGTTCACTAAAAAATAGAGGACCGATACTTCCCTATCACAAATGTAATCAAATACCTAAATAAATTATTATTTTATTACAATATAATATTTTAATTCAAAAAGTAGTTATAGGGTTGTTATATTTTTGAAATAGTGGTATCAAAGTATTGGTGCTCAAAAAATAAACCAGAAGTGTCTCAAATGAAAACATCTATTTAATAAGCATTCTCTAAATTAATTAATAATTATAATATCTATATAGGTGAAATTTTAGATCAATACTAGCTTTTAATAATTAACAACAAGGTTGATAATTTGTTTCCACTTTTATTTTTAATTTTGGCAGGTATACGACAAGACCAATGGTAATTATTTTTTGAACAGTGAATAATCATTATGCTTACATTTGTACTTGTATGTCCACTGGATTTTTTCACGGTCTCTAAAGTGCCACATAAAATAAGTGTGTCACATAAAAGACAATCCAGTAATATCCTTTCTTGGGATCAGCGTTGCATGGCAAGAAAAATTCAAAGGAATGAGACAAAACTCACTGTAAACATTCAAAAACCACGTCAGTTCATAAAATAGAGACAAATGCAACCGCACCCCGCTGCAATCACAGTATGCCTAAATGCCATGCACACCAACACGTACTCAACATGCACTTCAACTCTCTCACCATCTCAACCCAAACAGCTAATACAGTCCATTTCTCTGAGCCCGCACACGGCCAATTCTACTGAGCCTATTTCCATCATCACCACAACCACCTGTATATGTATTCATTCTCTTCCGCCACCTCAATTTCTTCACTTCAACACATGTCCACCTCCATATATGCGTGTCATCCCATGCCCAAATCTCCATGCATGTTCTGAGGACCATGTCTCTCATATAAATACCCCTAACATCACTCACTTCTTTCATCATCCATCCAGAGTACTACTACAATATTCCATCCAAATACCCCAACCTAAGTCATATTTAATAGTTCTCTACTATGATGAGAGCAAGGGTTCCACTGCTGCTGGGAATTCTTTTCCTGGCTTCACTTTCTGTCTCATTTGGCAAGTCGGATTCAGAAGGAAAAAATAACCCCTTCTACTTCAGCTCTGATAGGTCCTTCAACACTCTTTTCAGAAACCAATATGGTCACATTCGTGTCCTTCAGAGGTTCGACCAACGCTCCAAACAACTTCAGAATCTTGAGGAATACCGTCTTGTGGAGTTCAGGTCCAAACCCAACACCCTCCTTCTTCCTCACCACGCTGATGCTGATTTCCTCCTAGTTGTCCTTAGTGGTAAGTAATCAACTCATTGCTATTCACTGAACATCATCACACTTGCTTCTCCTGCATGAATAATGTTAATCATTTTTTAATTACAGGGAGAGCCATACTCACCTTGGTGAACCCTGACGGCAGAGACTCCTACATTCTTGAGCAAGGACATGCCCAGAAAATCCCTGCAGGAACCATTTTCTTTTTGGTTAACCCTGACGACAACGAGAATCTCAGACTAGTCAAACTCGCCATACCCGTTAACAACCCTCACAGATTACAAGTATTGCATTCTATAATTCCGAACTAGTTTTTTTTAATAATAACTTCTCCAATTTCTCTAAAAATGTTATAATAAATGTTTGTCGTGCAGGAGTTTTTCCTATCTAGCACAGAAGCCCAACAATCCTACTTGCAAGGGTTCAGCAAGAATATTCTAGAGGCCTCCTTCGATGTAAGCAAGACCACAACATCATCTAACTATATATTTGTGTTGCCATTTAGCTAGTAGTTTGTCTAAATATGACACTTGTTGAATGATATCATCATATATATGATTTTTATAGACCGAATTCGAGGAGATAGACAGGGTCCTGTTTGGAGAGGAGAGAAAGCAACAGCACGGGGAGGAGAGTCAGGAAGAGGGAGTGATTGTGGAACTTAAAAGGGAACAGATTCGGGAACTGATCAGACATGCCAAAACTAGTTCAAGGAAAGCCCTTTCTTCCCAAGATGATGAACCATTCAACCTGAGAAATCATAAACCCATCCACTCCAACAAATTTGGAAGGTTGTATGAGATCACCCCAGAGAAAAACCCCCAACTTCGGGACTTAGACGTGTTCCTCAGTTCTGTGGATATCAGAGAGGTAATACAAAGAAAAATCATATGGACGAACATAGCAATTGAGTTCTATTCACTGTCGTCTTAATTATACAATCTTGGTACTGAGTTGATACTATAATTAAATAATGACTTTTTGTGTTAACAAATTTAGGGAGGCCTTCTTCTGCCAAACTACAATTCTAAGGCCATAGTGATACTAGTGGTTAATGAAGGAGAAGCAAACATTGAACTTGTTGGCCAACAGCAGAAGCAGCAGGAGGAACAAGAGGAAAGCTGGGAATTGAAGAGGTACAGAGCTGAGTTGTCTGAAGACGATGTATTCGTAATCCCAGCAGTTTATCCAGTTGCCATCAACGCTACCTCCAATCTGAATTTCATTGCTTTCGGTATCAATGCTGAGAACAACCAGAGGAACTTCCTTGCAGGTATATATATTATATATCATCACCAATTTGAATATACAGCTCTTGTTTGTTTTATGGCACATGAAACTTGGTGATGGGGTGTTTTATTTAGAATTGCTAATGCGTGATTGTGATTGAAAATTTGAAGGTGAGAAGGACAATGTGATGAGCGAGATACCTAGACAGGTGTTGGAGGTTACGTTCCCTGGGTCTGGTGAGAATGTTGAGAAGCTGATAAAGAACCAGAGGGAATCTATCTTTGTGGATGCACAGCCTCAGCAACAGGAAAAGGAGAGTAAGGGAAGAAAGGGTCCATTTGTGTACTGAATAACTATGAAGCAAAATGCATGTATGGTGTAAGATCTCATAGAGAGCCTGCAAATATGTATCGGACCATGTAACAATAACTGAGCTCCACCTCACTTCTTTTCTGAATAAACAAATGGAGCATAAAATAATGCTTGTGTTTTATGTTAACTTTCTGCTTTCTGCCAAGCTAATTTGATATGGTTGAGTGGTAGTGGGTACCAAAATAGTAAAATAAATTTACTCTCACGCTAAATTATATGAATCGTCAGTGGATTTAGTCCTGCCTTGGAGGCTTCAGGACAACATGGTGGCTTTGGCTAACCACCAATCATCACTAACCCTGCAACAATAGGGTGTTCGACGTTGGAACGTACTGAGTTTTGAACTAAAACTTGAACAAAGTGGTGTAATGTTAGTATGTGACCGTGTTAACAGATGATATTTATATTTATCGAAGAAAGAAAGAGAAATTGAGACTACAACACACTTTTGTTCTCATACATATATTTATATATTTATACTCTTATACTCTATCTTTTATAAAATATGATATACTATATATAATCTCCTAATTTACTATTCAAGTTCATTTTTTTTATCTATAGTAGTTATTAAAAAATATAAAAAATTATTAACCATCCAAATTCCTCTTAAAAAAAGTACGCTTAATGTTTCCAATAAATAAATATAGCATATCTAGAGAGCATAGAGTGACCAACTATGAGAAATGACCAATATCTTTTTTTTCAATTTATCTTTTTAGAAAGATTTTAACTTGGGTCAATGAATCCTTATTATTTGACTAAATCATAGATGAAGCTAAACCATTATCAACTTTTAAATTTTTATGTTTAGTTTTTTTTATGAAGCTAGTAATGTTGAAGTTTTGGCTTCTCTTAATTAGCCGCTTAAAGGTAGATCAAGTGTTGATAGGTTCAGATTTTTTTAATCTATAGTAGTTATTAAAAAATATAAAAAATTATTAACCATCCAAATTCCTCTTAAAAAAAGTGCACTTAATGTTTCTAATAAATCAATATAGCATATCTAGAGAGCATAGAGTGACTATCTATGAGAAATGACCAATATCTTTTTTTCCAATTTATTTTTTTAGAAAGATTTTAATTTTGAAGTACTTTTCTTTGGGTCAATGTAATTGGTGAGATTTGAACCCAAGTCCCACATATACCAAAAGAACTGAACTTACCACTAAATCAGAGCAACATTAATGTCATAATATGATTATTAACATTCTTATTATAATTATTATTGTTATTATTATTATTGTAATTATAATTTTTATCATTAATAATAATACTAATATTAACATTATTAATAATATTTATAATATTAATAATAATAATAATATTACTAATAATAAAATTAATAATAAAAACAATAATATTTTGTTAATAATAACAACAATTTGATTTAAATATAAATAATATTAATAATAACAATAATAGTAACAATACTATTAATAATATAATAATAATAATATCAACAGTAATAATAACATAATAATATCAATAATATTATTAATT
>Ga0209700_109880_pt1 | contig 10506 bp, 5 predicted proteins | sample SiratroredBW_FD_187528 | JGI IMG/M metagenome (GOLD analysis project Ga0209700, IMG submission 187528) | Root nodule microbial communities of legume samples collected from California, USA - Siratro red BW (SPAdes) (version 2) | ecosystem: Host-associated > Plants > Roots > Nodule | place: USA...
AAGAAAAGGTTAAGAAATAATTAAATGTTTTCTTTCCAAAACATTAACGTGCGTTTAATATTTCCAGAAGTCAACTGGTAATTTTAAAACACCGGTCAAGGAAGGACCTAAAAAGGAAAAAAAAAAGCAGATAACAGCGCTTCTTTCTAGTTCTTAAATACGTTTATGTCATACTTTTTAGAACATAATTATTTTTCTAATTGAGATGTTTTAGGAAAACATGTGTTAGTTAGATACAAAATTTTAAAACAAATTAGTTTTTAGAAATTATGACAATAGTTATAAAATTCCAAATATTACTGAAAAGGACAAATTTATTTTGTTGCCATGTTATTTTTTTAACAGAAAAAAAGTTAGTTGAATTCAATGGTTTTACATATTTTTTTATTTAAGTTGATTTACATTTTTTTTTATTTACATTTTAAGGTTATTTTTTAATGCAAGTCATTGTTAATTTTCACCTTACCATAGTTAAGGTCTTTTTAGTTAATATTCTTCATATTTTTTAAAAGTATTCAATAGAATTTTTTATACTAATATCAATTGAAATTATTTTTAAATGATGTCATCGGAGATTGTTTTCGAATTTATGCAAAATTTATTCTTTTGCGAATATAAAGCGGGATATGTATTCAACAATATTGACAAATGGTGTTTTTTATTAGTGAAGTTTTTCGTGAGATCATTTTTTTTTACTAATGTAAAATAAGATTTAAATAAAAGTTAATTTTTAGCTGATATTATTAATTTTATTATATATTATTAAGTAAATATTTAAATTTGAGTTTAAGTCTTACATTAAATAAAAATAAAAAAATAAAAAAATATATAAAAAAAATATTTACAAATTCAATACCTTAATTTTTGTTTTATTTAAGGTGATTTTTTTTTTATATGAATTTGATTTAGTTTTTGTTTTTATTTGATATCCTTAGCGTTTTTTTTTTCAAATTTTTCCAGTTATTAATAGAGGATTTTGGCAACCTTAAAAATACCATTTTATTTAATAAATTAAGTAAAAAATATCTTACATTAAAACAAGCTAAATAAAAAATAAATAAATACAAAAAATATACTAATTTAAACGAAATTTCACATTTACCAACTATCATAATCCATCAATAATATTAAAATTTTGTCGATAAAAAATATAGTTGTTGATTTCACTTATGAAATATTTAGTCCGCATATCTTAGACAATTAAATTTATAGATAAATATTTCTTTTTTGGTGTGAATTTTCTTTTTAAAAAAATTCATAAACAAATATTATGAATGTTATTTTCATTATTAATATTATTAGTTATATGCGGTAGAAGATACTCCAATTTAGATCTTATAAGTACATTATATTAGAGAAACTTTCGTGTGATATTATGATTATTATTATTATTTTTTAAAAATAATAAGAAATTTATTTAGAGATCTTTAGATTTGTTAAATTTGATTCTTATGAAATGATAAACTCGAATTCATTAATTTAAGAACTTTGATTTTACACAAATTTATTATAAAAATAATTTGAATCAACTTTGAGAGTGAAGGATACAAAACTGACAAAAAAAAAGGAATATAATGTAAAAACTTTCACCAAATTGGAAGAATAAGAATTGATATAAAGGACAATAAATAAAGCAACGTAAGTTCATGAAATACAAAAGATTGAACATACACATTCTTTTTGAAGTTTGAATTCTGACTGTGAAAAAGTCTGTGACAAAGCTATGCATTTGTTTTCACATATTTACACATTTGTTTAGCTACATTTTCATCCCTGTTTTCTGATACTCATTTTGACACCATACGTAGGGAAGATATTTTCTTTTATAAATATTTGTTTTATTCTTATCTACGCTTATAAAATATTTATAATTATGAATGTTTAACATTAAATATTTATGAAAATGTAGTTTAAAAATCATAGTTTTCCTACTCACATGTGTGAGGTACTAAGTTCGAGACCTCATTTTCAATTTTTTTTTTTGTTTCATTCATATTATAATGAAATAAATATAATTAATTATATAATATAATACAATAATAATTATAATTATTAATATTATAAAATTAATATTTTTTTAAATACTAACAAAAATAAGATACTTTTAAAAGTAAAATACAAATAATATTAATATTAAAACTAAAAATAATATTCAAATTATAAATAATAATTATAATGATACAAATAATAAATTTATAAAATAATAATAATAAAATTAGAAATTACAACAATAGTAAAAATAAATTTATAGAATAACAATAATATTAACAATGATAATTTAAATTTAAAATAATTGATAATCTTATAATTCTATCAACTAAAAAATAATAATCCATCAATCACATCTAACAAATTAATCATAATTTATTTTTAATTATTTGTAATCACAAAGGTAAACATGTAATTTTAAAATTTTTTCTATTACAAATATTAAAATATAATCACATCTATTATATTTTTTACAAACTTTCATAAACTTTTCTCTTATCTCCCTTTAACTCTCACATTTTTATCTTAGACTTTGTTCGGATCAGGGAGTAGATATAATGGAGTGAATTTAAGATGAAAGTGTGTGAAAAGTTTGATTGTTTTGATTAAGAGTGTTAAATTTGAGGAGAAAGTTTGTGAAAGTTTATAAGTGATGCGATAGATATAATAAATATTTTAATATTTTATAATATATAAAATTGTATAATTACAAATTTATCCTTACGATTAAAATTAATTATAAATAAAATATAATTAATTTATTTAATGTAATTGACGATAATATTTTTGAAAAAATTATGGAAATAATAAATTACATAATTATCTTTGAATTGAAATTTAACTTATTATAAACATGTTTAATTTATTGAATCCCGTTAATTTTTTAAAGTATCAAATTATAACTTTTTGGAATAATTTCTATATTAAATTTAAATACTATTGTTATTTTAAAATAATAAAAAATTATTATCATATAATTTTTTATTTTAATTATTTATATTCATTTTTATTATATTTTAACAATATTTATATTATTATTATTATTTATTTTACTAATAATATTACTTAATATTTTTATTATAAAATTTTATATAATTAATATTTTATTTTTAAAAATTATTTATTATTATATTATCGAGTAGATGTTAATTTAATCGGTTATAATTAATCTATTATATGATAATTGTATGTAATACTAAATTATCGTAAATTTGATATAGATAATAATTATATGTATAAAAGTATTATTGTAATTAATTAATGCAATTTGTATAATAGATTATTAATAAAATATATATATATATATATAATCGATTATCGATATTTATATAGATAATCAATTATTTGAGATTCTTTTCTATCAAAGCTTATTGGTGATGATGTTTGTGTTTCTCGACAATCAATTTCTTCCATTAAGAACTAGTGCTATCACACACACTTAGTCACAAAGAACTTATGTAATTACATCCAAGGTTAAATTCGTCATTGGAGGTGTGTTAATTGTCTTTCCTTTCCAATCTCTACGTTGAGCGAAGATGCATTCGACCTTCTCTCGCCCATTTCTCCGCTCACAAATCAACGCCTTTTGTTGGAAGCAACCATGATCCATTCACGCCTTCCCTTCCTCCTCTATAGTGGTGTCGTGAAAGCAAACATACCATTAGGGTTTATTTTGATTAAGGGATGATTTGGAGGGAGTGGATCGAGATGAAAATGTGTGAAAAGTTTTGTTGTTTTGATTAATGGAAAGACGGTGAGATTTGAAAGAATTTGTGGGAAGTTTGTGAATGATGTGATATGTATAAATAATATTTTAGTTATTTTTAATTAATAAAATTGTAAAATCACAAATTTACTCCTAAGTTAAAAATTATTAAAAATGAAATATGATTAAATTGGTTTAGGTGATTGATGATTTTTTATGTTTTTAAAATTATTGAAAATGTAAAACTACACAATTGACCTTGAATTAAATTAATATACCATACGAACATATTAATTTGTTGAGTATAACTTATTGGTATCCCTCTCACGTAAATGCTTTGGTGATTTCTACAAATGTTCATATTGAACATAAAAAATGACTAAATATAACTAAAAAATCTCGTACAATTTTTCAATTCATAAAATAAAACACACTCAAAATAGAAAGCAAAGTATGGTAATGATCAAAGAGAGAGTAAAAATATTATATAAAATTTGACATATTATTCCCTATTATGCAACTTGATGTTGAACCATAATCTAACCAGGGAAAAGAAGAAACAAAAAATATGAAGAATAATAGATTAAGAAGTTTATAGCAAAAATGAGAAGTATAAGTGTTGTTAGAAGGAGGTATTTGGAAGTGTGAAAGCCTTCCAACATCATTCACCAGGTTCTTCTTACACAAAAACTCTTTCATATAAACCTTTTCCACCTTGCGATCCACGTCATGCAATAACGCATGAGTCACATTGGGTTCCTTTCGGTTACTTGCCATCATAACGGTGGAGAACACCGTCACCATCCATCGTGGTGCCTTCGAGAAATACCTATTGGAAGCGTCGATCATGATCATGTCCCATACTGTCTCATAAACATTGTCAGGGAAACTCTCCAGCACCAGCTTGCATGCTTCATTACCTCGTAGGTACGCTATCGCACGAGAACACATGGCTTTGAAGTGGGACAAGTGAGTAGCATCTTGGCGTCGCGAAGATGCGTGTGGTAATGTTTTGCACAACATGGAAATCTAGCCACATAATCGATTATTGAAGGTGAATAATCAATTATGTGTTGAAAATTTATCACATTATCGATTATGAGAATGCGGATAATCGATTATCCTTCCCGAAAAACACATATAATCGATTAGTACAAATCACATAATCAATTATCTCACTTTTGATGCATAAACAATGAAGTTTACCGATGATGGAGCTCACCCACAACCAACCTTAGCCACAACGAAACAACCCCGTGACCCACGTTAACCACCACAGAGAACTAAAGCCACCACGAAGCTCAACCACCACCAACTTCAATACCACAAGCCTCTATGTAAACAAAGCTTCAATTCACCTCACAACACATACACTGCTCACGCACATGCAAAAGTGAAGGTTAACATTATCTTTTACTCATTGCCAGTATGACTGTTTTTGGCCAATCTTTACTTACAAAAGCGGACGTCTCTCTCCATCGTTCCTCCTCTGTCTCACTTACAAGTCATCGCAACTCAACTAATTCAAACACCTCGTGTTCTCACCTTTCTTTCCTCGCTTATAATGGAACAATGGAACCAAATAGAGCGCTAATAAAAAAAACTAAATTCTCTATACACTTCATTTCAAATCCATTCCTTCATCTAATATTGTGATGTAAAAAAAAATATAAGATTAAATTTTTAATATTGATATTAACGTTCTTTAAATATTAATTATTATGTTACATAACATATATATGAGAATTGTTATTAAAAAACAACTTTTAAATAAATATACAAAACTTAATATTGAATAACAATTTTTAATAATGTGAGTGTGCAGAAAAGGATAAAAAAATCCTTTTATTTTTCTACAAATAATATTGCCTGGAGAATAGTTTAACCTAAACTTTTAAACTATTAATCATTCAAAAACCTGCATTGACCTCAAGAAAATTATAAAATGAATTGATCTTTATGATTAAAACCTTTGTGTTTCCTCGACGACCTTCTTCAACTTCTCGTCATCAAAATCATGTAACCTAACAATTACAAAATAAAGTACAGTAACTTTAAAATACAAACAGCACAAAGGATAGTAAAACTTGTAAAGATCAAACAAACATTTATTGTCATCATGCAGCCATCCATCTTAGATTTAATGGCATAATATTCAATGAATTTCCATATCTTGTCATCAAAGTTAATAGTAGCTACTGCTCCACATAAAAGCTATTGGAACCATATTAGAAATTTAAGTAACAATATACGTGGAAGAAGTTTGTGTTTAAAGTAGTGCAAATACTCTTATAGTTAACCAATTTCCCCTCCTTAAAATCATAGAATCAAGTATTATATAAATATATAAATAAACAATTTTGATATAGTACTATTTTTCCATTACATTTTAACATTAATTAGTTAAATATAGAATATTTATAAAGCTTAATAAATATAACACGTGTGTATGACTTTTCGTATTAATCTATATTAAAAATTGTCAACTTTAGCTAATATTACAAAACATACTTAATTTTTTATATTTTACTTGTTATTGTTAAAAAAAGTGAATAAAATACATTTTGAAATAAAAAATTTAAATGCGTGTATATAAATTAATAAATACATTTGGACGCCCATATATATATATATATAATCTGCCTCTTAATTATTATTTTAGATTTAGTCTTATAAAGTATCTTAGTGTAATAATGTCCACGAAGTGCAACTGTCTAGGAGAGGGATGTTTTTTACTCTCTAATAAAACAATAAACAATGTGTTATAAGTAAACTTAGCAAAACTAGAGGTGAGAATAGCAAAGTTCATTACAACAGGAAATGGTAGATAACCCGGTTTGATGATGGCCCATAACCCGATTGCGTATTCGGGTTAGGGTTTCAGTTTGAAGCCCTAAAAAGAGATTATCTTTCTCTTACACTCACTATCTCTGTCTCTATCCTTTGTGCTGCCTTCGTTTGCCTTTCTCTCACCGGTAAGAAGCCTCTTTCGATCCATGGTTTTTTCCTCTGGAATTTGTGTTCCCAAAACCTATCCTAAGTGTATCACTTTTCTCTCCCAATTTCCAATTTCTCTAATTACAATTTTAGGGTTTAATGCATTTTTAGTTCACTTGGCAGTTTGAAACATTCTGTTAATGGATTTCAATCGAAGATCTGATTTTTCTTATTCTTTTTTGAAACTCCTATTGCTGATTTTGCAATTCATGTTATGCATATTTTGTAGAAGAATTAACATACATAGCAAGAATGGCAGTCACACTCTACGACGTTAGCTCTGCCTCTGGGTTGAAGAAGCTCGATGAGTACCTTCTCCCACGCAGTTACATCACCGGGTATGTCACTGCTTTTATCCATCTTCGTTTGTATTTTTTTCTTTATGTTTTTTTTTTTCTTCTAATCTTTCTTTATTGTGAATTGTCCCATTTCACGTGCTCTTCAGGTACCAAGCTTCAAAGGATGATCTCACTGTCTATGCAGCTTTGCCAACTGCTCCAGCAGCTGAGTATGTCAATGTCTCCAGGTGGTACAAGCACATTGATGCTTTGTTGAGAATCTCGTAAGTTCACTTCCCTTGACTTGTGTGGCAATTATGTGTATATACTTGACATGGATCTGATTATATTTTTATGCCAATTTTGTGTCTACAGTGGTGTTTCTGGTGAGGGATCTGGTGTCACTGTTAAGGGATCTCTTGTTGCAGAGCCTGTTGTGACTCCCCCAGCTGTTGATACCAAGGCAAGTATCTTTCTAATGATAGATATTTCAACTGTGGTGTTGGTTTCATGTCTTTTTTGCATTGTGTGGCTTAACTATAATGGTTTATTGACCTTTGACTGGATGGACATTGTTTTTCAGGCTGCTGCTGCTGAGGATGACGATGACGATGATGTGGATTTGTTTGGTGAAGAGACAGAGGAAGAGAAGAAGGCAGCTGAGGAGCGGGCAGCGGCAGTGAAGGCATCTGGTAAAAAGAAAGAATGTAAGTTTCACTGTTGTCATTTGCCTGTTATCTTTGAACTTTATCCTGCTTCCTCCCCTGATTATAGCACTTTGTGTGGGCGTTGATTTTCGGTTGATTTCATTTTTCAGCTGGGAAATCATCTGTTCTAATGGATGTGAAACCATGGGATGATGAAACCGACATGAAGAAGCTTGAGGAAGCAGTGAGATCTGTTACCATGGAAGGGTTGCTCTGGGGTGCATGTATGTCATTTTTATTTATATATTTGGCTTTGCTTATTGATATTTGTGCGTGTTTTGAACTTTCTTAACTGCTTTTATTTTGATGTACTTCCTAAAATAGTTGAATTAAGATTCAATTTTCTGTATTTGTAAATGTTATGAATGTTGTTCTCCACTCTTTGATTTAGTGAGAAGTCATACTTTCTGTTACGATCATGTTTGCATTGCATACTTTGATTTTCTGCTTATCATGTCTGGTCCTTTTTTTGTGATTCTGATATGAATTGTTTTCGTGTCTTAGCCAAACTCGTTCCTGTGGGGTACGGCATTAAGAAACTGCAAATTATGCTTACTATCGTGGATGACCTAGTTTCTGTCGACAATCTTATTGAGGAATATCTCACAGTTGAGCCCATCAGTGAATATGTCCAGAGTTGTGACATTGTGGCCTTCAATAAAATTTGTAAGTATTTTTAAATGGCTTTTTTCTCCCTTGTAATTCCCAAGTGGTTTTGTATTTTGTGAGATGGATATTGTTTATGGTTTTGCTGCTGTTCTAATGCTATTTCGTAACCTTGTTACAGAATCTACAATCGTGGGACTTGGAAATCATGGCAACGAGAGGACTTGCGATATTTAGAAATTATTTTCTAGGGAGAGCCCTCATGTGAGAATTTTTGTTTTTAGAAGCCTGCTTGTTACTCTTTTTATTTTTTTATACAATTGGTCTATTTGTGTGACGCCATCGGATTATTTGGAGAGTAATCATTTTAGGCTATAAGCCTTTGATTGTGTTCTTTAGTTTCAAATTTTGGTTGCAGATGGTCGTGTTTGTTTTGTTGATTTAAGAAAGTATTTTCTAGAGAAAACACACTACTCACTGCAAATGTTAGGGTCTGGTTAAATCGTCAGAATATATAATTTTTAAACTTCAAAAAGGCTACTTCAAAGTTTAATCCCGCATGAAATGACTGATATTATCTAGGTTATATATCTAGGTGAAACCAGACTCATTTTCATGTTCTGGACTTTTGTTGTTGGTAATGAGATTGCAGTCCATCTGCAGAAAGAAAATTATACTCATCTAGGTTTCACTTTTCCTAATGACCAATATTCTTCTTTTACTTTCTTTTATATTTTCATTACAATAATAAAAGACTTACTACAAGGAAAAAAAAGGTGAAAGTACCTTCCACTACCTGTTATCATGATAAAAGGTTCAGCCCCCATCTTTGAAGGGTATCACCCTGCATTACAACCAAAAAAACAACACATAATGTGTCGCCCTCCAGAACCTCTTATATCACACTATTTTGTCAAGGAACCTTTTTTTCTTTTATGGATTCCTCAATGCTAATATACTTGTTTAGTGAACACATTCCCAAAAAGTAATTGCATCCTCACAAAGGAATTTGTTGGACATGGGCAAATGAGTGGGGTCTCCAATCGTAGTAGGTATGTTCCTTTGATCGAAGGACAAACAAGAAGTTGGAAAGAGGATAGCCACGACTCTTTTCTAAAGCACATCCTCCATCCAGGACGTACAAAGCCACATGCCTTCAATGTTCACCTCACGAGACGTAACCATTATATCAGGAACATTAGAACATTAGGAATTAGAGCCTACAAAGAATTGTAACAAGAATATTAGGAGCAAGAACCATTACATCCATTAGGATTAACCATTATATCACGAACATTAGAACATTAGAAATTAGAGCCTACAAAGAATTGTAAAAGGAATATTAGGAGCAAGAACCATTACATCAGAAACATTAGGATTGAGAACCATGAAGTAATTCTATATCTAATCCAGTATGTTTGTCTTTCATATATATATTGCTACCGTCATTTTTTAGACACAAGAAAAGGGATTATTTAAAAAGATACAAAAGTTGGGAAAAATAAATACTTGCGGAGAAGGATAAAAGACAGAGCAAATCACATATATAACAAAAACACTCCCCTCAAATGGCAACACTATAAAGAAGCTAAAAAGCTTAAAATGCTACTCTATCCCGAATGAACTCCAGACTCTTAGCCACAGAAACTTTTAGCATCTCTATCCAACCATAATGTACCTAAAACTGAGCAACTTTAGAGTTTTTTGGTGGTTCAGGACATGGAAACTTGGTTCCTACCACCTCCTACTAAGAATATTTATCTTTAGACACAAAAAAGAAGATGATACTCTATATATGATAAATTGCCTAGTTAACCTGGTCCCATGACAATGATAGTAAACAATGCTCTATCTAGTTAAAGAAAATGAAGTGACAAGCGGTAATAATTATTCATTCATCTGAATATCTAAGACAAAGGTGTGAATACAATCTCCGACACATGGCAATTCCAAGCTCTTATTTGAATTTTAGCTTTGTGGTGAGCCAAATAAACCAAGTCGAACTTGTCATAAATCAAACATTATGTTGTGATCTTTTCATCATTAAAAAAAAAAGGATTTTACATCATCACATTATGTTGTGATCTTTTCATCATTAAAAAAAAAAAAAGGATTTTACATCATCACATTGAAGTAGATTAAGCTTCTCTTCTGTGCATACCACAACTGAGTAGTCCACAGACAAAGCCGAGGCGGAAAGCATTTAGTACATCCGAGTGGTGTC
>Ga0209700_109882_pt1 | contig 10503 bp, 3 predicted proteins | sample SiratroredBW_FD_187528 | JGI IMG/M metagenome (GOLD analysis project Ga0209700, IMG submission 187528) | Root nodule microbial communities of legume samples collected from California, USA - Siratro red BW (SPAdes) (version 2) | ecosystem: Host-associated > Plants > Roots > Nodule | place: USA...
AAAAAACAAAAAACAAAAAAAAAAAAAAAAAAAAAAAAAAAAAAAACTATTTAGTTTTAAGTTATGAAAAAAGTAACACTAATTCCAAGATTTATAATAATGATAATAGCATACCTTTTACTGGCATGGGTAATTGACAATACATATAAATATAATAATATAACTAATATTTTTATCTAATAAGATTACATTTTAATTTCTATCCATTAAATTTTCAATTTTCATGTTCTATTATTAAAGATGATGAAGAAATATATTACAAGATATATATTTTAAAAATTTTAATTGCTAATAAGGTTATTATACATATAAATTAACTATGTTCTTTCAGCTATTATCTTACCAAAATGAAAATCTTATACTAGTTTATATATATATATATTCAAGAAAATTATGATAGTTGTAAGGATATTGGAGAATAGAGTATTTTTGAACATTAAAATAGTTTAAATAATGAGTTTAATGCCTTTTATGTTAAGAAACCAAAATTTGAGATAAAAGTAGATTCTTTCTTGAGAAGATTGTATCACTAGTATTTTTGCTTTCACAAATTTACTTCCTTTACTATTACAACAACCCAAATTTACTTAAATGTATATTTAAAACACTGACAGTAAAATTAGAAAGAAAAAATGTAAACTGTTAGGCGTATATAACTTATTTCACTTATTATTATAATATTTTTTTTAAAGTATATATATTATATCATTCACGTATTTTCTAACTTTTATGCAAAATAGATAATAATAAAGGTAAAACGAATGTATGTAATTTTTTTTCTTATAATTTCATGTTTAAAATACAAAATCATACGAACCATTAATTTGAAATTGATTGCCCACATTTGAAGCAAAGAATTTTATATGAAATGAAAAATGGTAGTAGAAGGTGTAACACATCAATGACATTAGTAATGAAAATTTAAAAGTCAGATATTTACAAGTATCCAAACATTCAAAATGATTAAGTGTGCCAAATATTTTCATAAAAATTTTATTGATAAAACTTATATTATGATGATGAAACCTCAATTTATAAAAGAAGAATAGTGGTATGACTATTAAGTAGAGTATTTTCTTTTTTCTTAAGTAATGGTTTCGCTGTGTCATATAATAAATATTTTGTTGTTGAAGTTGAATGTCCATATCAATGTTTTAATATTGATCTATAAAGTATATTTACAAGCATGTCAATAACAATTATGACATAATTACTATAACTTCCTGTGATAGTAGAAATGATAAAAATGAAAATAAATGTGCTTAAGAGATAAAAACATATAAATTGTAGATATTTATCATCATGTGAAAATATATGGAGAATATTTTTTTTCTTAGAAACTTTTCCAAATCATATTAAAAGGTTTCATTCATATGTCAAAATAAAAATTATGAAATATAACATCAATACTTTGAAACAATTATATTATTTATTTAATGTATTTTTACTTTAAATATAAGGATTGAATAATATTTTGTTTAATTTCTATGATTAAAATCATAATATGGACTTTTTTTTTACCCAATTAACACCTTTTTAGTTTTTAGTATTCTTTATTTTTTATTTCCTTCAACAGTAATTTTTATTTTAATTCCTGAAATAACGTTTTCTTATTTTTTTTATTCTTTAATTAATATACAGTTAGTACATTGATTATGATTATTATTTATTTTATTTTATATTTCTTTTTTAAGATTTTGTGATTGTATTTTATTATAATAATTTATTGGTTGTATTTTTGTATTAAAAATTTATATTGGAAGAAAAATTTATAATAACTTATAAAATTGTTATTTGAATTAAAATGTGTATTTTTCGTTTGTCAAAAATATATCTAAATAATTAATAGCAAAAATAAAATAAAATTGTTGAAGTATCTTTATAAATAAATATTAATTAAATGGTTTAAAAATTTTAAATAAAATTTAATTTATTTACGAATTGCTTTTAAATATTATGTTTATTACTTAAAAATTGTTAATTATTGAAATAATACAATACACATTGAACATAAAGAGAAAAATAAATAACAATCATATATTCACTAAATAGTTTAGTTAATGGTACATGAAATACTTTGTGTGAAATGAAACATAAATTTTATATTTATCAAAACTCAAATTTTATCTTTATCAAAAAATCAATTACATCTTTATCAAAAATCAAATTTTATCTTTATAAAAATCAAATGATATCTTTAATAAAATATCAAATTTTATCTTTATCAAAAATCAAATTCTATTTTTATCAAAAATCAAAATTTATCTCGATCAAAAATCAAATTTTATCTTTATCAAAATTTTTATTTGATTTTTGCCATTAATTATTTAGATATTTTTTAACAAACTAAAAATACAAATTTTAATTCAAATAAAAATTTTATAATTTATTATAATTTTTTCTTCCAATATCAATTTTAATATAAAAGTACAATCACAAAATTATTATAATTTATTTTAATATATTTTATTATTCCAAATTTAAATTTATTATAAAATATAAAATAAAATAATTTATCGTTTTTTCCTATTATAATTAATTAGTTAAAAAACCTATAAAATGTTTCATTTTATTTTCTTTGTATTTTTTTAAATTTGAATTTAATTACTTTTACATTATTTTTTATCTTAATTTTAATAAACTAATAATAACAGTAATAATTACTAAAACAAAGAGTACTATTAAAAAAAAAGAGTGCTATTGAGAGAAATGAAAAATAAAAAATTGTTAATCGGATAAAAAAAGTTTATAATATGAAAATATTATATTGAGTGAATCTAACTAATTTTTTAAGGATAAGAAGAGTATGACATGTTTTATTCCCAATTAAAAATAATAAACATCTTGATAATTATTTTTGTCTTTTTATACGATGTTTTAGTTAACGCATGAGATCAAATTTGGTTCAATTAATTCTAAAGTTAGAAGGAGAGTCCAATATCATTTTAGATTTACAAAATACATACTAATTTGAAAATAAAGTTTTTACTTATAATATTGTATTAGAATATACCTTCTTATCATAATTGTATCTTCATTTTCTCGATTAGTTTTTACACAGTATTACACAATATTGTTACATTTCTTATTGAATGTGCAATAGATATTCGTTATTTCAAACATATTTCTATTTTTATATACCAAATCAAGGCATTTTGGTAAAATGTACTGTGGTGGTTTTATTTTTAACTTATTTTGTAAATAAAAATAAAAACCTCAATTTTAAATATTTATTTTAACACTATTATAAAAACCAACTTAACAACATGTAGGTGCCCAGCTAATTTATTTGTGTGTGCAAGTACTCTAAATGCGATAAGGTATAAATATTTTACTATATATAAGGTAAAAAAATTTATAAATAAAAAAAAATTAATCATTTAAATTTCATTTCTTTAAAATCATTATTTTTTAAAACTTTATACTTTTTATTTTTATTATAGATTTATGAGATTGTTGTTTATCTTTTTATAGATTTAAGCCCATCACATAAATTTTAGTGAAAGCTATAACATATTTATTTGAAAAAATTACTTTTGACTCTTTCTTGAATTGATTTTATTGAAACGATTGTTTAAGACAAAATCAATATTTGAAAAAATTACTTTGACTCTTTCTTGAATTGATTTTATTGAAATGATTGCTTAAGACAAAATCAATATTCTTTGAATTGTGACAAAATGAGTATTTTTTGGACTCTTAAGACTCTTGACTAATCCTTTGACTATTGTTTGAAATCACAATTTGATTGCAACAATTCTTAGTTATCTGTGCAAGTATTATTTCAACAAATTACTTTAGACTTAACTAAATATCCTTCAACAAATCACTTGAAAATTATTTTCACAAGCCACTTTGATTTAACCAAATATTCTTTTAACAAAATACTTCTGTAATGTTTCAAAAATAAAAAATAAGAAAATACTTAACTTTTAATGTAATAACACAAAATAAAATCACTTTTCCATAGGTGGATAAAAGGGAATAATTAATCATGTGACAATTGGATGTTCAACATGAAGATATTGTGGCTACCATAGCAGATATTGTCACTCAATCCCACAGCTATTTGACATATTATTTCAATTCATAGTAAGTTTTGTTGGTGTCTAGTGAAACTAAAGAGATCGTTCTAACCAAACAACTTTTTCAGGGTGACTTCGTTTTCATAACAACTCCTTCAAATACTCCATCAGTGCCAAACTTACCTTCAAAATTATGCGGATCAACAGGACCAGGCAGCCGAAAGGACATGCCGAATTCACCAGGTGGACAAAGGTTTTGAGTTTGCATTTGGAACGCATAAGTGTACATGTATACCGTTGCCTCTCCTGTTATAGTTACTCCACTTATCGATACCGTTCCATCAATCCCAACATCACAAAAGAATTCCTCTACAGTTATAAATCCCAGCTATGTTAGTTATCAGCAGTGAACCCAACTGAACAAACTATTAGCAACAAAATATACATTCTTTTATGGCCAATTTAGAAATTTGGCATATATAAGCATTACTTAGCACATTTAAAAGCCCTATTGACCATATGCAATAAAACAAATAACAAAAAATTAAATATAATAAGCTTCCAAAGTGTAAATTCTTCCTAGAGGAGTGGATCCCTTTATATATTAAGATCCATCTCAACTGGCATGGAATTTAAAACAAATTCTCACAGTTCAGTTACATACAATATAGGAGCTCTGAATTAAAAGAATAACACAAATATACAAGTTCCTAGCTTTAGTCAAAGAATTAAAATAAGTAAAACTGTGTTCTATTGAATTTTTATGAAAAAAGAAATCAGTTAACAAAATCATTATATTTAAAATAAATTCTTGAGAGTTGACACAAAACAAGATACTTACTTTCATCGCTCTTGACTCCTGGAAGAGACACACGAAACAGGTAGTAGTCTTCACACTCTCCAATGTCCACAAGTCCTATGCTGGGACCAAATTGAGCCTTGGCCAGACTTCCAGTTAAAAGAACTCCATTCTTAGTAGCAGCCACAATGTCATCCAATTCCTCCCTAGAAAGATGTGAAGGAAGGACCAAGATAGCTGTCCCAACTTTCTCAGAATCATCACTCACACGTTGAACAGCATGAACATTCTCGGAACCCATAACGCACTACCCTATTTGATGGTTTGTCACAGTGAGAAACAGAGCAACATGCACAATGTATAATGGTTAAAATATAATGCATAATATATATATATATATATATATATATATACCAATCATTTACTAGCATTATATTTTAAAAGATTTTCCTTTTCATAAAAAATTAAAGTACATTACTAATTACATTTACACTTATATATATATATATATATATATATATATATATATATATATATATATATATATATATATATATATATAAACAAAATAATTTTTTTCAAAAAGCTTTTTAAAGTTGTAACTGGCTCTTTCAATAACATCTTTTACAGTATCATTTGCAACATGAACTGTTCTCGTGAATCGCAGATAAAAACAAACAAACAACACAAACAAGAAAGGGTAAGCTAGTAATACAAAATATCTCAATTAATCTTAATTAATCACTGTTATACATGATTTAACATATAACAATCAATTGACAACATCTATCATCCAACTCTCAAGACATCACATAATATAGATTGACTCAATCTACTTTCGGAAGACTCATGCATTGAATAGACCCTAAGATTTGCACCTGTCATACTACCTCCAACCTGTGTGTCTCATCTCATCACCATCACCATTAATCTTATATAACAGGGTTAATCCATATAACTGTCCTGACCAACCCTCTTTCAAGTTGTAGTTTCAGTCATATAAACCTTCTTCGACTCTCACCGCCTATAATATTCATCTATTTGATTCCTATTAGTAGAGTCAGAATATCAATTGTTAATCAGATCCTTAGACAATGCACATCCTATTTCTTAACACAAATATTTTCTTTCATAAAAATACTATGTCTACAAATCACATACAATTCATATCATAGATCATCAATTTTTATTCATTTATTCATTCACTTTCCATTTCAATTTCAATAATCTCAAGAAAACTTCACCACTTTATATAATTACACAATATCAGATACAGTTTCTCAATCAATCATGCATAAAGATAATTCATACGTCATACCTATCAAAGTCTTGTAACAAGTCATATTCAATTCATCGAACAACAATAAAAAGTTCTCACATGATACTTTCTAACATTATTACTCAAATCAAGTCAATTAATCACACCAAATCAAGATAATAGTCAAACTGGTCAGTGCTCAAGACCAGTCAGTGCTCAAGACCAGTCAGACCTGCAAGAAAGACTTGAGTACTGATAATCACATATTCAAGTCTTTTATCCTTGAATTCTATTTGAAAGTAACTAACTAGTATCTCTACAACAGTTCCTCTAATACCCGACAGAGATGATAATCCAAAAATCTAGGGATCTGTAATAGGTTATCAGAACAAAACCAAATTTTAGTATAATCTTAATTAAGTTTAGAGAAATACTTTTCTCAACTGTTCCTGCTAAGATGGAGAACAAAAACCTAATAAAAAATAAAAAATAAAAAATAAAAGCTCTACAAAGCAAATATGAACTTACTCTGTTTGAGATTCTGATCGGTTATAAATGATCCTTAACTTCTTAACTACTATAGGATGTGATTAGATTTTAAAATAGATGAACTATGGAGTGAGAGATTGGAGAAAAATAAGAACTTGGAAGAGCGAGAGACAAAAAAAGAAAAAGAAAATAGAGGTGCAGGGGCGTGTTGTTGTCTTTAAAACTTCCTCTACCCTACCCTTACCTAATAACCCTTACCTAATAACTACTACCTAATAACTACTGATTTTCATTAATTGTTTGGTTCAAGATAAAATTATAACTTTCTTTTTATGAAAAATGTTACATTTAAAAAATATTCTTGCAAGAAATTGTAAGTATATTTTTTATTTTAGATATATCTAATCAAATATGTATGTGAGTTTGGATGAGAAGATAGATAAAACTAAATGAAAAAATAATTAATATAAGTGTTTAGTAGAGAAGAGAAAAAATTTCAAAAACATTAAATAAGAATTCTTTATTATTTTATTCAATACCAAAGTTGTGGTGTCAAAATACTATTTCAGTTAAAAAAACATTTCTAAATCAGAAGTCATAGAAAGTCCTTCTATCATATAAAGTCGTCCTAGTAAAACACAACATACCTAAGTACATAAATTTAAATGTGTTTTTACTATACATAAATTTTGATTTTATTTTTGCTCACTATGATAAATACAATATAACATTGCATCAATTTAATGCGAAAGTCATCCTTTCATGTGCTTTGCATTAACGTTTTTTGGTTTCAAAATTAACAAAAATTGTGTCATTTTTTTTTAACAATATTACATTTGAAAAGTACTCTTGTAAGGATTTATATATATATAAGCATTATCATTGATTTATGTGGATTTAGATGAGAATAAATTGAATGAAAATATAATTAATATAAGTTTTGGTAAGACGGAGAAATAAAAAATATAATTTTAAAGAATGAATATGTTTTTTAATTCAAAATAAAAAAAAGCTTATAAATATTGTTTGATTCAAAATACTCAAACAATGATTTAGTTCATCAAGTGATCAAACTATAATTCTTTCTTATTAAATGAAACTCAACAACTTAAGTGAACCACTTGACTTAAATATTTTCAAATTTATTTTATTAAATTACAAGACAAGATTATAGAAGACAAAGTTTAAAACCTTAGTCAAAATCCTCAAAGATAATTTTCAAATAAGCATATCGACAATAAATTCTCATTTTTTTAGTGCAGACAATAATGTAAACAAAATAAGTAATATAAAGAAATGCACACACTAACTTATATTGTTTGTACATACTACATTGAATTCTTAATCAATATATTGACTTCTACTAGATATATTAATATTGTGAAATACCTCTTAAGTATTCTTAGGGCCCTAATCACTCTTGGTTAATCCCTTAGATATTATTCACACAAGTCATTTCTAGCTTAAATGAGTATTCTTTAATCTCACATACACTCCTAGTTGACCTTGTCAAATATTCCTTCCCAAGCCACTCTTACCTCAATGAGTGTTATTTCATATTACATCCGTTCCTAGCAGTGGACCCCGACAAGAAGTATTCTACCACTCTTGACTTAATTAATATACACACATACATATGTGTGTGTTACGTGCATAATTATTATTTGAATGTAGGACATATCCACTGCCTTCATTTGCCAAAGATATCTCTTAAAAGGTGCAAGTTAAAGTCAAAATCAAACAATCTTTTGGATAAAAGTTAATATTGTCTTCTTCACTAACATCCTAACACAAAAAGCATTTTAACTCAAACTCAAATGTCTATCCTATTTGGCTTGTCCTAACATTGTCAAGTGATAAGGTACATTACTTAAATATGAAGCATATTACATTTAATGCAACAATTATATTCAGGTGTGACACAATTATATTCAGGTGTGACAGATAGAGAAAGGACATCTCAAGAATTAAGGTTGTTAAACTAATAAAAATGAGCTCTCAATGGTTATCTTCTCCCAACAACTATATAAAGTCTTCAATCAAGAACAAGAAAAGAGAACAAATGTTGTATTGTGTCAAAATGCGGTCTAGATGTGAACAATCCTTATATCTTCGTAAAGAGATCCTAGAGTTGAGAGCAAAGAACCTGCTATATCTATAGATCAGAAAATCTCACTATTAGGAAAACACTAAAAGTGTTCATTCAACCACCTTGGAAAGAATGTTTATCCTTGTACACATTGAAAGACACAACTTCTCCCTAGATTGCAAGAATATCTAAACTATGAGAGAAAGATTAAATTGTATACTCATCGTCAAACACAATTCTTCCTAATAGTTATACACAATGATTAAATGATTATTCAAACCTTCAATCTTTCTTATGTTAGCTATGAGTGGCTAAAGGATAAAGAATACTCCTTGATGGGGTTAGCCAAGAGTAGTTGTAATTTGAAAAAAAATACTTGGTTAGCTAAGAGTAGCTAAATGTAAATAATGTTCAATGATAGTTAGGAGTGACTTGACCAAAGAATTATTGGTGTTGTCCAAGAGTGACTTGTGTAAAGAATATTCAATGTTATCCAAAAGTGGCTCGAGTAAAAAATACTCAAAGTCAACTAAGAATGACTTAAATAAAGAATACTCAATGAGTTAGCTAAGAGTAACTACAAAAGAATATTCAAGTGTGTTGGGAATTTGCTTTTGAAACTGCACATTGATTTGTTTCCGTTTCTGAATATGTTTTTAATTAGAATATTTGCTCTTAATTGTTAGAATATTCACTCTTAATCATTTCGTAGACATTAAGATTTTAATTTGTAGGAGTTATTTCAGTCAGATATTTTTCTTTTCTGTCAGATATTTTTCTTTTCTGCAAGCATTATAAATGTAAGCTATTGATGACTCAGAAAAAAAAAAGATGCAATAACAATATTTTCTCTTCATACATATCTCCTCCTATTCCCAAAACACAACAATCAATATCAAAGCTCTTAGTTCTTAGGGCCTGTGTAAGACCACAAGGAAAAAAACAACATAGGGAAACCAGTGAGGAACCTTTTGAGAAAAATAAAAAACTTCACGCATGGTAGGAAACTTCATGGCAGCACCTCCGGTTTTCTCCGAAGAAAACTATCAAATATGGTCTATTAAAATGAAGTCTTATCTAAAAGCGAGTGGTTTGTGGGATTGTTAAGACTTTTATCCGGCAAGTGTACCGAGTCACAAGTAGTATAAATTTATAAAGTAAGGATGTCGATCCCACAAAGAACAGTTTTGTTTTAAACTTAAGCGTCACTACTCACTAAGTAAGTAAAGGTTTTACGAAGATTTGATGATAAGTTGAGTCAAGAACGTAAAAGAACAATTAAAAACAAGTAACAATTATAAAATGGAGTTTGCAAGATCTAGAAGGACTTTGGGATTGAACTTCATCTCTTTCCCTCATTCGTATTTTGGAATTGATAATAAGATGCAATATTTGTAACTACTCTCAATTGATGCACAAATTAAAATCATTCACACTGATTCCTCTGATATGAAATTCATAAGGAAATCTCCTAAACACTGATTCCTCAGCTATTTAGTAAATTACCCAGCGTTAAGAACGGATGTAATACGCAATCAATATATCGAAACCTATCCCTAGTATTCCAATATATCGACTATTTTCATCTAGGTCGGAAACTCAAAAATACTTTCCAGTTAAGTTTAAGAATCAAAATCGAGACTCTATTGATAAAAATAAAATCAAGCATTAAGCATAAGATGAAAATAGCAATGGAGTAGAAACTGAATATTATATTTAAAATCACCAAAATACAAATGAGTTCAAGAAGTTACATTCAATCCCAAAGTTGCGGAACTTAGCTACTCATAGTAGCCATTACACTTCAAAGAAGAAAGATTGCCAAAAGAAGAGCAGGAATCCT
>Ga0209700_109884_pt1 | contig 10498 bp, 10 predicted proteins | sample SiratroredBW_FD_187528 | JGI IMG/M metagenome (GOLD analysis project Ga0209700, IMG submission 187528) | Root nodule microbial communities of legume samples collected from California, USA - Siratro red BW (SPAdes) (version 2) | ecosystem: Host-associated > Plants > Roots > Nodule | place: USA...
ATTTATGTTTAATTTTAAATAATTTAGAAGATATATTTTAAATAATTTTAGTAATGTTTTTTATATTAAAATCAATTTAATCCAATTCATTAATTTTTTACTATCTTATTTCACAAGGGTTAATTAGTATTTTCAGAAATATATCAATTAAAAAAATGAAAACAAATCTATAATATCTGTCAAATCATTCCCAAACTTTCATAATCCATCTCCTCAAATCCCTTCAAATCTTACTATTGATCCCTTAATCCAAACAACCTTTTCATCCCCTCAGAATCCACTCAAATCCCTTCAAATCTATCTTCTTAAATCCACTCCCCCAACCAAACAAAGCCTAAAAGCTGCTATGCAGAGCCAGTTCAACACAGTAGTGATGATTTCTTAAAGATGGTTCTAATTGATGCTTGCTTCATAATTGAACATTTCCTTAGATATTATAGCTATGATAAATGGGTAGAAATTGACCCTTTGTTGTTACAACCATGGTTGGCCAATGATGTTGCACTTGACTTGATACTACTTGAAAATCAGCTTCCTTTCTTTGTTTTAGAGGGCCTCTACAACCTAGCAATTCCTCATCATGAGAGACTTGACTTGCCCTCTTTTGTCAATGTTGCTTTCAACTATTTTAAACCTCACAACCAACAAAACATAAGACCTGAAAAAGTATTTGGTGTGGTGCACTTCACTGATCTCCTCAGGACTTTTATGCTACCATCATCATTTGATCGTAGGATTCGAGAAAGAAGAGTTGACATTGTTGATCATCTATATAGTGCAACCCGGTTATGGGAGGCTGGTTTGGTTTTTGAGGTTAGTCCAAGTAAGTGCTTACTTGACCTGAAATTTCGTGAGGGTGTGTTGACAATGCCATGCTTTAAGGTGCATAGCTCAACTGAGATATTTATCAGGAACATAATAGCATTTGAGCAATGCCACCTTCTTTGTTCACCTTACATCACCGAGTACATAATGATTCTAGATTTTCTTATCAACACAGGGAAAGATGTGAACATACTAGTTGAAAAGAAAATCCTTGTTAATTTGTTGGGTGATGATGATGCTGTGGCTACAATGGTTAACAATCTCTGCTGCAATGTTACCCTGCCATACATTAAATCAGGTTATCGCTCCTTGTGTGATCAATTGAATGGTTTCTATGAAAACCCTCGGAACAAGTACAAGGCAATCTTTATACATGACTACTTCAATACACCTTGGAAGATAGCATCTACCACTGCTGCAATTGTGCTACTTTTGCTAACTTTCATTCAGACTGTATGTTCAATCGTGGCACTCTTCAAAAAAGGGTGAAAGTTTTCTGTTTAACATCAGTAGTTAACATTAGTTTAAGAAATTTTGAGTATTTGGTTATGGGCAAATCATACAATATTATTATCTGTCACCGTCAATAATGCAAGTTTGAATATTTTATTTTATATTTTGAAGGATTAAACTATGAATTCCTTTCTTTTTCTCTTGTTATCCAACCACAGGTAATCACTTGGTCACTTATTTTTCTGACACTTTTGAAGTTTGTGAGGTTTGGACTACTATATCATGATCACAATTAATGCTGCATTTTCCTCTAATGCTTTGCAATATTAGTAATTGCAACAAAACTACAACTAATTTGGAGGTTTGTGGTTGAGTGCATTACTTTCTAAAGAAATGAAAAGATAATCAGTACATGTTTGTTTTAGAATCTTTGCGTATACTATTGTTAGTCTATTTACAATTTTTAATAGTTTACTTAGTTTATATATAACAGAAGTAGTAAAGTCAAATGCAGAGAATATTATTTGTTTGGATTGCTATTCATAGCGAAATCTGAGTGTAGTGACTTGGTTAATAATATATGATTCACTTCCTTATCATTTACCAAGTGTTTGAAAACTGTTTCAAGATCAAATTTCATTGATCCATGCTCAAATAATATGTTTAGACAGGAAAAAACAAAAGCATTTTAGTTGTTTCATATATTCTTGAGTGTTCATTTACGTACTGTAAGAACAACTTTTTGGAAAAACCCTTCTCTCTCTCTCTCTCTCTCTCTCTCTCTCTCTCTTTCTTGTCAATTTAACCAAGAAAAGTCCTTCTCTTATTAAGCTTCATGTTCACATTGAATACACAAGAAGACGTAGATGATTTCCGTTTTTGGTCAAAAGCACTTTGGTCTTTTGTTTTCTAAATCCTACAGACTAAGCTACTCCTGAACAAGATGCTTCAACACCAAATTATAGGACAAAGTTGTGCTTCTTTCCTTCTCCCTTTTTCTTCAAAAGAAGGTAAAATAATTCCTTTTAACAGAAATGTGATTCAGAAGATAATCTGTAGTCTGCAATTGTTTCTTGAATCAGTTAAATGCTGAGCAAGCCTAGAGATGAAAGCAAGACAGTTCTTTCTTGAACAGATATGTTCCCCGATTGTCTATTCCACAACTTCTGTTCTGTTGTTTTATACAATCTTCACCCCCAGTTCCAGATACTTCTTCATCCTAGTTAGAAGGATAGATTTATTTTGTCACTATGTTCTGCAAAAGTTTATGATATGCCTATTTGTTGTCATCTCCTCCTTGCTATTTGGAATGTCCTTTTTAAGAAATTATTTGCAACTCGATCATTTCTATAACACAATACCCTTAATATTGTGTTGGGGTCTGCTCTATGCCACTTTCCTGTAGTTGGAGGCATTGACAACTTCTGGCCATTACCATTGACTCCTACTCCAGCTGTCTCACTGGATAAGGTACTTAAGTTTTCCACCAATTGTTCAGTACTCATTCCCATCAGTGCTATTACACCCTCCACAACCTCAGCCTCTCTCTCCACCACATTTTCTGCTAACAGTTCTTCTCCAAAAATGCAAAACACCTTCTTCAAACTTTCAAAATCCTCTTGTATAATCTGGTGATCAGATTCATTGAACACCCTGGTGGTTCCACCAGCAAGTAAAACTGTTAGGAATGCATCAAAGGAAGCCTTCATAACTTGTTTCACTGCCAGTTCTTGAGCTCTTTCTGTTAGAATTGCTGTCATTAGTTTAATGTTATGCTTGAGGATTGTCAACATTTTGTCGATCCGAGCGTTGGCTACATCACCAACATAGAGGCTATCGTAGAAGAAAGGATTTGAGTCAAAGAACATGAGTCGGTAGGAAGCAACTTCTGAGACATGTTGGCATGCTGCTAGGATGGCAGTGTTGGTTGTTTCAAAGTATGAACTGCTGTTACTTTGAGCCTTGTGACTATTTAAGGAACTGTGGCGATTTGAAGGAACAACTCCTTGTGACAAGGAAAGTGATTTGTTAAGTGAGGCAATATGAGAAAGGAGATAGTGTAAGGAGTTGAGACGAATGTAGAGGCGTTGTGTTCCACGGCTAGTGCATGAGTGAGGATGCTTAGCTTCATATATGGAATATATGTTTGGATCTTCACAACTAACACTGCATGGGCTAGCTATCTTCCACAGTTTGTGGAACTTTGAGTTCCTATTGCACCTGGTCAATGGGGGAAGCGAGGGAATGTAGTTCTCTTTCAAACCTGAGACAATTTAGATCAAAACATAACAAATCAGAATGCTCTTTGCTGCTTTCTAGTCAATATGACTTGGCTAACTAGTACCATAAGTTTCATGTCTTGAATGTTTTTTTTATCTTTGATTTAAAATTCAAACAAAACATATCTTTGAAGCTTTCTAGTGTAGATAAATTTAGCTTTAAGAGTACTTACCACATGCTGCAACAAACATTGTGTACTCCCGGAAGAACTTTTGTAATCCATCAACAAGTTCTTGAACTAACTCTTCAGTTATTGATATTGGAATTTTGAAGAATTCTTCCACAATTTTCTTGGCCAAATTCATCAACTCTACCACTGTTTTTGCGTACGGCTCTGATTTGGACTTTGGATTCCATGCCTGAATAAAAGAAAAAAAAAATGCATGAATTATCTTCCAAAACAAAAGTATGTTATACAATTTTCTAAATGCACATTGTGTTCTCCAATTATATTTGTTAAGAAGAGGGTAAAACTTACTTCATTTTCTTTTGCTTTCTGCAAGCAATCTCTCAATTTGAGTTGTGATTCCTCTATCCATTTTCTAACCAGGGTCAGTGTGGTTGACTCAACTTCAAAAGGAACCATCTCTCTCACTACGGCTTTGCCTCCATCCTCACAATCAACTGAGTCTTCAACTACCATTTGAACCAAAACATCTTCTAGAATTTTAGCCCTACGCAGTACTAAAATTACATCAACTGTTACTGATGTGGTCATTTCACTTAAATATTGCTTTAGCACATGTCCGTAGCAATTGTTTAGGGTCAATGCTGCTACTGCAGCTGCTATTGAATGCCATTTCTTCAATACTGGACTGTAATTTTGTCTCTCCTTCATTGCTAAATTTTCTGTCTCCTGAGCCAATTGAAGCATAATTTCACCTATTTCTACCCTTGTTTCAGATTCAGCAGATTTAGCATTTGCTGCTTCCATTATCTACAATCATCAGAAAACAAAGACATTATGATAGTTCGCTTTTCACTTTTAAAGTAAAAAACAGGAAATACTATAAGTTAAGCACCATAGGAATTAAAAGTCAATTAGACTTGAATATGTTTTCAGTCTGTTCAAATACCATTACCATTATTCCTTTAAAATTGCAAAAAATATCATAAGTTTTTAGTCCCTGGAAAGGAACTAAAAGTACATGATTTTTTCTGAAATGGGAGGACAAAAGGCAATAAAATTTAAACCAAACAAAATCATATTTTTAATGACCAAACAAGCCAAGAATATAATTTAAGTCAAATTTTATGTATTCTTCTAACACATCAACCTTTTAGATCGTTTCTTAACTGCTACCTACCTTTTCAAAGGCATTTTTCAAGGAAGAACGAATATAATCATCAATCTGGTCCTCGGAGGGATCCCTTGTAGTTTTATCTCTTCTGTCTTGCACTTCTTCATCCTCGGAAATTTTGACATCTCTCAAAATCTTGGTTGCTAACCTCACCACAGGAAGAAGGTTTTCAATTTGTCTGATATTACCTTCTTGAAAATATTCATGGTAGTTAAGAAATCTCTTATCTGTCCATTTCTTCAGTGAACTGAGCGCAGATGTCAATATGTCAATATACAAGGACTCCTTTTCTTTCTTAGTATCACTTGACACCTCGCTCAATGTAGCATGTGTGGCACAAAGAAGGTCAGGTTCTGTCTGCCCAGTTTCCACATATTGTTGAAACATCACCCATGCAAAGCAAACATTGTGAATAGGCTTGTTGATTCCCAATGTTGACCAAGTTTTCTTTATCAGATCAATTTGCTCATCCACCTCATCAAGCACTGATGTCTCCTCCCTTAGATCAAAAATGGATTGGAGTAGGGAAACGTAGAGGTGAATGTTCACAGGGTATCCATTAGCCCAGTGGCAAACATTGGTGGGGTTGTGATTGGGAGTTCTCATTGATAAGGAAACCACAGAGTTGCTAAACGTTCTCATGATGTCTGAGTTTTTGCCAGTGTCTAAGGGTTTGAATTCAGCACTACGGATAATGTCCTTAAGGTTCATGGCAAATGTGTTGTTCTTTTCTATGGGAATTGAAGGGTGAGACAGGAGACCCGCTTCAAGGAGTTTGAGCTGCCTCTTTTGCCACAAATGGTACTCATGGTAATCATTGAACTCTGAAGGCTTTAGGTGGCGCAGGAGTTCCAAAGGGAGAATGATAGTTTCTGCTTGCCTCCCAAGCTGCAATTCACGTGTTTTCAAAGGAAAATATGATGTAAGACCTTTTCACTAGTGTAGCAAGAGTTGACACCTTTTATGTAACACAAGCCTTGTGTATGTAGTTAGATTCACTGTTTTCTTAATCCATTTTAGATATATCCGTACCAATAACTTCCATTTATGCATGAAATTACTTTATTAGATCACTAAGATGTCAAACAATAAAAGCCTTATACATGTAGTTAGATTCCTTGTTTCCTTAATCCATTTTGGCTATTTTCACACTGATGTCTTCAATTTCCATTTATGCATGGATTTAGGAGCTAACTACTTTTTCAGAGCACTGAGATGTCAGTTTTAAACATTTGCAAAATCATGTGAAGCAAACACTAGAGGCAATATTAAACAAGCTTCAAACACCTCAAATATATCCAACCATGTAGTGTCGGGGGAGCAAAGACATAGTTCAGAGTTCTAACTAGGGACGGAACTCGAAATATGTTATGAAAAGAGACTAAAATTTATGAAAAATAAGTAATATGTTTGCTTGAAACAAAACATTATTTATAAGAGCGAATTGGTAATGAAGTCATTTTCATTGACACAACACTTGCATAAAAGATTAACCAACAATGAAGCCAGTGACGATTATGCCAAAGATCGTTATGCAAAACAAAAACCACAACCTAGAAAACTCCACCCAAAAGAAAAGACTAAGCAATGTCGTAAACAAACACAAACATTCTCAAGCACAAAATGCTCTTCCTAACTTTAACTTCTATGCACCCATCACCATAGACATTTTATAATGCCTACAAGTTCCTAGATATGACTCTTAAAATAAGCATTACTTAGGTTAAAATTTCATCTCATGCAACACTTTATGATTGAATGATAATATAAAAACTCATGTTAAAATCTCCGCTCACGTAACAGTTTGTGATTGAATGACAACGTAAATGAAAGAACAAGTTTATTGTACAAGACAAGAAAAATGTTTGCACATGTTGTGTTGTCTTACTTGACCAACAAGCGTCCTCACAAGTGTTTTCCTCAGCCGGCTATCACTCTGCTCCGACACCCCCATCTGCAGCCTCATGACTTCCGCCATCGTCATCGTCCGTCTTGGCACAGAGCGTGACCGTGGACTCCGCTCCGTCACCGGCGATGCCGGCGTGGACACCATCACCCTTTGAGACAAGGAGCTTCTCATCATCTTCAGCCCAAGCGCTAGCTTCAACCTACTTGTCTGCGACACCCCCGGACTCTTCCCGCCACTACTCCCATCATGCTTCGAGTAAAACGTGATCGCGCTCCGGCCACCGAACCCTGGCGAGGATCGGCACGCTGTGAAGAGGACTTCATAAGCAGTTTCCCTTATGTCATCGTGGTCCAGACCCCCCAGCTCCTGAAATGGCCATGCAAGGTCGCTGTTCTTGTCGTAGAGACAAACCCTGTGACAATATACAAACAAGTTATGTTAGAGAAACAGTTTTTTCTGAGATATATATACAATCTCTTGCATGATAATCCTTCTATGGTTTAAAAAATTGTTGCAAACTACAATTGCAACCACAACATGATGACCAAAGTTGTAGCTCATTAGAATTGTATCTAATTTCTAATGACCCTTTTATTCCTTAAAACATCATTCTATTATGATATATTGTTTCATAAACAACTTTTTCATCAAAGATAAGATTGTGGGGTGTTTGCAAAATGCAACTACAACACGACCACAACGATTGTGGCTACCTAGTTTGTAACTGCTCACAACGACAAAAAATGCAACCGAAACCAAAAGTTTAAAACCTTGAACCCTTGCAATAATTAATAATAATACGATTCTATTGAAAAACTAAATGAATAAAAAAATTTCTGCATGTAGTTTTTGAGAAAAAGCGTACGTAAGAGTTGAAGTACAAGAAGCCGTTTTAATCTAGGAAAATTATCAGAAGGATAATGCATATATATATTGAGATGACGATATATAACCTGCGTTTGCTAGCATGAGCATAAAGGTCGTTATGAAAATAGTGGTTGACGGAGGGTGATGAGGTGGAAGGAAAGAGGGCGGAGTCAGATTCCTGGTAGGGAGGGGAAGGGAAGGGTCCAGGGTAGGACTCACGGCGGGAGTGGGAGGTGGTGGAGGGCGGCGAGAGCGGGATGCAGAAGGGACCAGGAAGGGAGTCACGGCGGCTGTGAGCGTTGCTGGAGCGGCGGGTCACGAAGATGGAGGGAGGGAAAGGATCCGGAGAGGAATCTTGGACGAGGGACGGAGGAGGAGGGATGAAGATGGTCGGAGACAGCGGAGGAAATGTGCCGGGAGCGGACTCCCGGCGACGGGCATGAAGACCCATATGAGTGGTGAGGCCAACAACAAGGATGTCAAGGAAGGAGAAGGTGAAGGGAAGATAGTTTCATAGTTTGAAGTTTATTTTAGAGAAGAGAAAAAAAGAAAGAAAGAAAGGTGATGGCTATGGTATTCTTGGCGGGTATGTCTGTTAATTACGGTTGCATGTGTTAGGTTTGATTCGGAGAAACTTATATTACTATATTAGTCACGATGATGAGTTGGTTAGCTACAAATAATGTTATCTAAAATTTTACTTGATAGAGATCCAAACACTTTTGGTATGCATGCATGTCTTTGCTTGGATCAATATTTAATACTTAATCAATTTTGCCAATTTTATATAATTTACTAAATTTTGCTTCCTCTCAAACCCCTTCGAATAATAACTATAAATTAAAAACTCATTCAAAAACACAAAAGGGGTTATATATATATATATATATTTAAACTTTTATTTTCTTTAGTGTAGTATCAGGTGGTGTATATAGAGAGTTAGAAACTTATGTGTATTTCAAAGTAAGCATCTGGCACAGGAAATTATCTTTGCAGCATGTACAAATCTAAGTACAAATTTATGTGAATTTCGATTACAGTTTCAGCAGTAGAGTTTTGACCTGGACTTATGTATCTTATCTGTGGATATGACATAGATGAGGTAAGGGGAAAAACACCCCTTAACTCTTATTCTCTTCATATTCTATGTTCGTACTGATATATAAATAATGGGAATGATTATCATGTGGTAGGGATGAGACACCAAACACTATGGGTGAGTTTGCATGTTTTTGAAGAGTGGCGATTGTGGAGTTACTTGTTCTATACAGGTATTTCTTTTGCTTGAGTTGTTTCTTTTTCCCTACCTTATAACAATCCTTTGGTACATCTTATACCTTAATAATATGAAAAATTATACGTTGACAGCCACTATGCTAACCGCTGAGTGGCACCTATGCTTACATGGACGAAGGGTAGAATTGGGTTTTTGGTGAGTGTGTTAAAACATTTGAAATTTTAACGCTTTGTTTTGCGGGGCATCTTTGAAGTGTATTGGGAGGCTAGGGTTTGAGTGAAGAAATGTGTTTTACACGCTTTGTGCTTGGAAGGACGCTGCCAAAGGTGGAGGGGGAGACGACGGGTGCCGTTCAAAGGAAAGTAGAAGAGACGGAAAACGTCTAGGATTTTTGACAGGATTGATTAATTGTTGGTGGTTAGGGTTAAATGATTGGAATTGGTTGATTAATTTGCGAGTGTTGATTTCAGAATACAAATTACAAATCTCACATTGTTTTCATTTTCAAGAAAAAATGTTAATGTTGGTAAAATGAATACCAATTGAACACAACAATGTCCAATTACGATGGCAGCTAAGCGGCCGATGGTTGGAGTGGGTTTTATGTCACTACTCAACTCATTTTACCGGGAAATTGAAGTTTGTTAAATTTGTGTGCACATTGCCATATTTTTGAATTGATGTAAAAAGTTATCTTTGTAATGTATCAGTTAATATATTGGTAGAAAAACTCAATTTACTTACGTATTATTACCCACGGTTACTTACATATTATTACTCACGAATCTGTATCCGTAGGTAAATTCAGCATTATCCACGGATTATTATCTACGGATTTGTATATGTAGGTATTATCCACGAATTTAGGTCCGTAGGTATTACCCACATACATAAGTTTGTAGATATTACCTACGAACACAGATCTGTAAGTATTACCCACGGACACAAATCCATAGGTATTACCTACGAATATTGGTCTGTATATTTGTCAACACCCGATTTTGTCCGGATAATATTTTAAAGCATAATAATAAAAAAATAAAGAGAAATAAAAATGAATAATAACATAAAAATATATTTATTAGTTTAAGTTTTCTTGAAAAATAATAATAACAATAAAATAAAAAAATTGAATTTTTTTCCGTTACAAAAAAAAGACTAAAAAAAAGAAAAGGTGGTGAGTTTAAAAAAAATAAAAATAAATAAATAATTAATAATAAAAAAACGAAAATAACAAAAGTAATAAAAAAAATATATATATAAAAATTAAAATAGTAGAATTTGAATTTTTTTAAAAAATAAATATAACAATAAAAATTTAATTTATACATAGGTCATCCATCGATTACGCATTGTACAAAGGGGAGGTTTCAATTCACCCGTTTTTCATTTCTCTAGGATTCAAGCCATTTTATCGACATGAGTATTTTATATCGAAAAAAAATATAATAATTTTATTGAAACCGTTTTCTTTCTGTATTAACATAGTGGTAGAAAGATTACTACACTGCGTCTAGACTTCAAATTCTTTTTAACCATGGTAATAGTCCAAAATTCTTGGTTAATAGAGAATCAAAGTGGATTACCAATGAAGCGCGAAATGCTAAGGTTCTTTAAGATTTTTCT
>Ga0209700_109885_pt1 | contig 10497 bp, 6 predicted proteins | sample SiratroredBW_FD_187528 | JGI IMG/M metagenome (GOLD analysis project Ga0209700, IMG submission 187528) | Root nodule microbial communities of legume samples collected from California, USA - Siratro red BW (SPAdes) (version 2) | ecosystem: Host-associated > Plants > Roots > Nodule | place: USA...
TATTATTTATAAAATATTGTCGATCTATAGTATCTATAACAAAATTAGTATTTTTTTTATAAAAAGTAAAACTACCTAAATCTTGTTTTAGATCTATAGTAATGTTACAATGTCTATCGAATGAATTAACTATATAATTTACTGTAAATGAAATGATAGAATTGCTTATTTATAGATTTTTGATGAATAACTTTGCAGTTTAAGAAATTAAAAAGTTATAAATATTTATAATTTACGATATATTAATTAGAGGTGTTAAAATCGCATTAATGCAAAATAAATAACAAATTGGAAAAAATAATTATAATCATTTAAAAATTTATATTTTCTTTATTGGATTATTTGATTCGGATTAAAAGTAGAAAAAATTGTTTACTATATTTAAATATATATTATATATTTATACTTAATTACAAACTAAAAAACATGCAGAAATATATATTTTCTAAATTGTTTTAAAATTTAAATGTATTTTATTCGTAATATATTTCTATTTATAAATATATAATAAATTTATATTTAATTTTCATCCTTTTAATAAATATAAAACATAGTTAAAATTATGAACATAACAATAATTATATAGAAAATATCAAAATATTCTATTTTGTAGCAACACATTAGACACAAAAGAGCTTTGTTTTTTTTATCTTCTTTGCTTTAGACATGGTGGAGGGTGAAAGTGAAAGAGGTACATTTGAGTCAAATCATGAACCAAACAGGTGTCAAATTTCTACAAGGATAACGTCATAGTCCATGATACATCATCTATCTATTAGTGCAACTTTATCAAAGTAAAACGACCTCTTAACAGACAGAAACAGACAACCATTTTCAACTACTGAGTAATCACTGCCAACTGATTTGTAACACCTAAATAAAGGTTTTGTTACTTTTTTTTCTTTCCTGTTATTTATTATTTATAAGACTAAATATTTATAAAGCATGGAGATGTCACAGAATATTTTAGATAACTAACACAAATACATTATAAGAATTATAAGTTTTTGCCTCCTAAAGAGTGTTGACCTCGTATTTAATTTGGTCAAAAGTGAGTTAGGGCAAGTCAGTATACATAAATATTGTGGATTAATTTTATTAGATTATTTTCTGAAATGTTTGGTTCATGGTTCAATCCAATATAAGCAAAACTTTAAAAAAAAAATACATATATTTTTTATATGTAATAAAATTTTTATTAGTACGTAATAACAATAAAAACAATGTTATAGTGTTTACTCTCTAGTCAGGACATAAATACGATAAAAATACGTTTAATGAAAAACAACTTTTAGTGCGTAAACCTATTTAACAAGCATTGCACAAGCCGCTTAATTCATCATCAAAAAAGAAGTTTTGAGAACTAACCAAGTGTTATGATTGAATTATGAAAAAAATAGATTTATTTTACTTTATTATTTATATAAAACTGTGTTTATTTTACATTAACTCATTACGGTCATCTAAAACAAAAATTTTTAATAATGGCCTAACTTTGTTATTTTGTTGTAACATCTTAAATTTAACTATCTATTATACTATAAATCTATTAGAGGTTTCTACAAAGTTTATACTAATTTAAAAATATAAACTTACATATATATATAAAAGAAGGATAAAAAAATAAGATCTTTATTTTTTTAAACAGTACATGCATGGTACAATAATTATAGTTCATAATACAAACAAGACATATAAAAGTAAGTTATTGAAATAATTTTTCAACATGAGAATAATATTAAAAAAATATTTTAATCAATATATCATAATTATTCAATCTCTTTCAAATACTAATGTACAACAATAATATAAATTACATATGGATCTATATATCAAATATATTCAAAAAGTGAAATATTAATTGACCTCTTCTATAAGATTCATTAAAATGTCCTATCAGATATTAATATTTGATCTAATACACAAGATATATTTACAAGCATACTTAAGAGAATGAATCAGGGTAAGTTTATTATAACCCAAGTTGTATCTACTTATGGTAAAAGTATAAAAACTCATTTTCTCACTACCTGATATATTAATTAATATGACTTAGATCATTAGTAAAGCAATCAATGTGATTTTTGTCACAACATGAGAATCAATACTTAATACACAAAATCAAACAACAATTCACATATAATCTCATACTGACTATAAATTCATACAAATTCTATCAATATAAATAAGCATCGTCATACAGTATAACTTATTTAAACAAAAATATAAAATTAATTAAATATACAACTTAATATTCATTTTACATTTAAAATAAATATTTCATATACAATCCATCCATGGTAGAGACTAGAAGAAAAGAAAATAAAGAAAGAACGACTTTTTTTTAGCTTGAGCGATAATGGGCTTGTTTGAGCAAAAATCTAACGAAGAGAGTTGAATTTCACTATTGTTTTCGTTTGAATGATTTTTTTCTTCGTTTAAGTGAAATTGTTTTCGTTTGAACTAGATTTGGTTAGTCTAAGTGAAGTTTGGCCAAATAGATGTCGGGTTGGAGTTTGTTTAAGTAAAAATTGGTTTGTTTTTGCAACAAAACAAACCTATTTTTATAAGTTTTATCCAAAACTAGTTTAACAAATACAAGTTTTAAATACAGTGATATAACACAAAATAATAATACACAAAAATTTCATTTATTCAAATACACAAATCTCATCTCAAATTAAAACACTAAAGACATCTTTAACAAATTAGAACCTTACATAAAACTCAAAATAATATGACCATATCATCTTTACATCTAAATCATCTATCTTTAAAGTTATAAAAACAGGTATAATAATTTTCCTCACTCTGAAATTTCTTATTTTAAGAAAAATTCCAGTTTCAAGTAAAAGACACATGAATATGTTTACAGGTTATTAGATTCATTATTTCGTAAATTTTCAAACATTGATAGACTATAAAAAGTCCTAGAATTTTATTAACATACATATCTTAAAAGGGATCTAATATGATTTGTGATTAGTTGGTGAGAAGATCGATATAATACATAAAAATTAGTAAATTCGAAAAATAAAGATAATGTGTTATATTAAAAGTATGTCTATGTGTTTTCAACAAATTCGCGAAAAAAAAAACTAAAAAGTATGTTGTACATTATTAACTATTAACAATAACCTTGTTTTTTGTCCGCTATTGAAGTGGGTCATGGAGTAAAGCAGATTATTCCCTATTAATGGAACTAAAAGTTAAGAAAAAGTCGAGAAAATTGTGGTTCTAAGTGGATATTTTCTATTTACTTTTCCTCCTTCACCTTGTGCATCTTTGGGGACATGTTTTTGACATTGTTTTTTAGAACTGTGGAATACAATGCAACCACTGAATGTGCTTCACACATTCAGCTTTTGAATCGCACTCCTTTCCCGTACGTTCCCTTTTGAAATGATAAAATAATCATAAAGAAGTAGACAGGTATTATAGGAAAATATTTCATGGAATGGAAGAAAAATATTCATCAACACTTCATATACATGTTAAGAGAGAAAAAAATATATGATATGATGAAAAGAAATATAAATAAGTATTTCATAAATATATTACATGGAGGTATATTTCTATTTTGTTCTTTTGTCGTGTTATTATTGCGATATGGTCAAATATAAAGATTACTGATGCATGGATACATGAAAAAATTATTTTGTGAAAATGATAGCCTGTCTTTTTCATATTATTGAAGTAGAATAAGCAATACAATCAATACGCACAAAACTATAATCTCAAAATAAAATTGAATAGAAAATAATAAAAATACTAAATAGATTATTTAACATCTTGAATTTTATAAAATATATTTTATTGAACTCTAAAATTATTATAAAAAGAATTATCTAGCCAATTAAGATATTATCTTGCCCATTAATTGTTTTCTCATTTTTAGTTTCTAATTTCTGTATAGTTTTTTTAGTTGTTTCCTTCCCTATTTTCATTTAAGTGATGCCTATTTAATAGGCTTTGTATAAAATAGTTTTTTCTTTTGATCTCTTTGTCTTACATGGTCCCCTGCTCTTCCGTTTCTTTTCTCTTTCTTGAATGCACATGAAATTTTTATATTTTGCCGAGTTTTTTTTTTAGGCTTCCGTGAAATAACAAGAAGCTGAATCACATTGTGCCTTTCACACCACTGTCATGGAAAATTTTCAATATGGCATTAAGTGGTTTGAGACTTCCGCTGCACCTTTGTTATCTCTTTCCTTTTCTTGCTTTCTTGAATTTTTTTTTTCTTGTTCATTGTATTTTATTTTTCACGGAGATCGTGATAGATGCCAACGACATGGACAATCTTTAAAATCCTTCCTGCCCCTACTTGTGGAAAAATTTTCTGGTATGGTTACATGATTCAGGAAACAAACTTCTTGAGGACAATTAGTGAAGTTGAGCTACATGATTATTTAAATTTCTTTTGCAAATACCAGAAAAAAAAAAAAAAAAAAAAAAAAATATAAAAAAAAAAAAAAAAAAAAAAAAAAAAAAAACCCTGCATGAATACCATTAAGTCTGAAATTCTCGACAACAAAAATTGTAACGAGGATGTTTGGCATCCTCATTATTTTATTATATATTCTAAACTAAAAAAGCTAAAGTCTGAAAATTTATACATAAACAAACAATATACCTTTTCTCAGCACTTGTACCTATAAACATTCTTTGTCTTCATGTTGATATATAATCATAACTAGAACACAAAGACAATTGAAAAAAATTAAAGGAATGAAATAACTACTAAATTAAATATATAATTACAATAAATATAAAATATGTTATATATTAAGCCTTTGGAAGGTTACACAACTCATGTATACTAATGACACACAATGTTTTAAGAGAAAAATAATATTAAGTTTGATCTTAAAGACTAACATATATTACAATATTTGATTCTTTTAACAATTTACCCACTTTAGTGTAGTTCTCACACAACAACTTTTTATGATATGAATCTCATTAAATATGAGAACCTTTTCACTCCAAGTTAATGAAAATAAAAAAATTACCAATTATTAAAATTAACATGAAGACCTCATCTTTTCCAAATTGTGTATTTTATTGTTTTCGTTTTTTTTTTTCGTATCTTAGTCAATTGAGATGAAGGTCAAAAGCAACACCTTCACTTTCAAGCAATATAAGTATTACTTAAACAATAGTTCAACATTTAAGTGTGAAAAAGATAAAAAAAAAAAAAAAAGTAGCTTTTGTGTTTTTGAAAATATCATCTAAGTTAGAGTGTCTTATTCAAGTGATATTATCCTATTTTATGTTGCATGTTTTAAATTAGTTGTAAATGACTGAATGATGTGTAATCCTAATAAAATTTTATCTTTATTTTTAATACTTATTTGTATGTCTATATGAGTTATTGAATTATTTTAGTACGAGATGAACAAAAATTGATTTGAGAGGTAATATGATCAATATCAGATATGATTATGTATTGTAGTTACTTGTGAATTTTTGATATATTAATGTATGATTTTTGAAGTTTCCATTATTACTTATACGTTGTGTGAAATAATAGATAATTATAAGACAATATTATTACGTGAATATAGAATAACCATAAAGTTATCTTTAAATATTAATTTATACAGAAATTAATTTTATTTTATACAAGATTCATTTTATGTTTTCTTACTTCTAGAAACAATGACGAAAGCATTCGCGAGAAAATATCTTAAATTTCTTATTATTTATTAAAAAATATGTTTGCTGTCGTCATCTCCTTACGTAGAATTATTTAGATTCTAAATACACTTCGTGTTAGTCTAGTTATATTTATAAAATTTAAAAAAAAAATTGAATCAAAATTGAATTTGAGTTGTTCCCTTATTTGGAATGATTTCGAGAAATGGAAAAAATGATAAAAATTGAGGTGTGGTTCTAAGAATTTGCATGAAGGTTGTGTTAGAGAGAATAAAGAGGTGGCGGTGAAGGGTGGTGGAACTGCATTTGGCGGTGGTTGGTCAAAACCGCCAGTCACAGTCTGGCTGTCACCAATCAACAGTGGCTGTCGGCACTGTTTGAGTCACAGCACGTGTTTCTCAAAACATGGCTTCACTCCTTCACTCATTCAACTCAACCCTTCTTCTTCTTCTTCCTCCTCCTCGGCTCTCTCTGTACCTGTCTGCTACTACACACACCAGTGGTCCCAGAAACAAAGGCCACTTTTTGAAGCCAGGGAAATATCGCTTTCACTTTTATACATGGTCCCCTCATCGCTGGTTCAATTTGTGCGGCTCTTGTGCAGAACATGCACGTCGATAAGAAAGAAACTGGACCTAATGGGCCCCCTCAGATACCACACCGTCTTCTTCTCCACTTCCTCCTCCTTCTTCCGCTTCATCTTATTCTTCATATTCAAACTTTGTTATTCTTTTTTCTTCAAATGCCAGAGAAGGGTGTTGACGGTGGAACCTAACGTTGCATAATTCTGAAAAGTCAGTTTTATGCAAAATTTGGTGTGTACCCTAAAGTCCGATCTAAAGCACATATGGCATGGAAATTGATTGAAACGACGAGGTAGGAGGGGACGTGAAGTGGGGTAGCATAATAATCACAACAATATTATATATGTATAATATGGTGGTTGATGAATTGGTGTGGTGGTGGTGGCTAAAAATAATTGCATGATAAGAAACTACAAGAATGTCAACTTGGACAAAATCTATCCTCTCAAGATATCAAATACCCTTCACTGCCGACGAAAAAAGAATGGCGTTCATGCCAACTCAAATTTGGAGTTTTCATCACCAACCTTACAGGATTAGGAGTATCCTATAGTGTATTTGCTTCACCAAACAACTATGCATGGAATAGTTGCAGAGGGAGCCAGATGTATCTAAACAACAAGTGTTTGATATGCTTTTGGAGAACATGTATTTTTACCATGGGTCTCTTGAAAATTTTTTACTCGGGATTTCTTTCTCGGATTTAGTGTGCAAATAACATTTAGTAACTAGTTATTTTTTATCTTTGTTCATTTGTTTGCTTTATTTAAAAAAATTGTGTTTTGTATTAGTTAACTCGGAGTGATTATTATGGTATGTTTATTTGTGCTTAAAAAAATAATATTTAAAAAATAGTTTTTAAATTATTCTTATTGTTAGAGTATAATCAAGGACACATTTCTCTCTTAATCTTGTGATAAATTTTTTAAAGTAGTATAATTTTTATCTGAAATTTTTAAAATGGTATATTTTTTTATTTTTTTTATATAGGTAAATGGTTCATAGGAGAGACCATATCATTGTGAGGAAAACCTTATTACACGATTTAATATTTAACCTTAAATGAAATCATGAAAAGAGAATACAATTTTGGTTTACTAGATGATTTGTGTAATTAAGATTTCAATTAATAAGTTAATTAAAATTGTGTGCATTATTTTAGGATGGTTAATATTCTCTACTGACAACTAAAATAATTATAACATCATCTTATTTATTGATAAATATGTAATGGTTGAAATTAATTCTGATTAAGTAATTAAATAATTGTGAAGTTAATTTGAATAGAAGAGTGATTACATATTGTGAAGAAAAATTACCTAGATATAATTTAAAAACTAACAATAAATTTATTTAAAAAATTATATAATATTTTTAAATTTTCCTTTCTAAATTTATTGCTAAATTTCAATTTTATTTTAAATTATTTATATATTAGTAACTAAATTCAAATATCCAACTTATAATTAATTTTGTTAAATATATTTTATTATTAAATTTTAATTTTATTTTATTTTTCTTTTCAATATCAAACTTACTCTTAATTTAATTCAATATATAAATCTCACTTACATCATTTTTATTTCAACCATTACATATTTATTAATAAATAAAATAACTTTATAACTTTACATTTATTTTAATTACACAGTAGTAATACATCACAGGTGCCAAAAATAGAAGAAGAGAAGGGATGAGTGGAGAATATTAATCACCATAAAATTGTGCAGTATTATGATGATTTTAATTTAACTCATTCATTCAAATTTTGACTGCACCATTTCTTCTAGTAAACTAAAATCTTGTTATCTTTTCATTATTTTATTTATTTTTTCACATTAATATCGTGTGTGGCAAGCACGATTTACCCATATCCAGAAATAAATAAAAAAATATATCATTTTAGAAATTTAACATAAAAATTACACCAGTTTAAGAAATTTGCCTAACTCTTGTAAAAATTAAATAAATTTTTTCATCGAGCTCCTAAATTCAAAATGAATAATATCTTCATAAAACAGTAATCGAGCTCCTAATTTTAAAATGAATAATACCTTAACCAACTTTAGTTTGAAACATTATATATAAAAAAATTAATATCTTTTTGTTTATGATAAAAAATAAATTATGATAAGTGATTATTTGATTAAAAAGATAAACAAACTGAATTTATATAAACTGATATTTAGTTCTAAAATCAGGAACATATAAATCATAATGTTAATTAATACTTCACTGTGTTTATTTATATTGCACATATAATTTTTTTCATATCATAAAAATTATAAATAAAATTTGTACAAGAAATCCTTTCTTTTATTGCAAATAATTAAACAGATAGCATAAAATTTCCATACATTTTCTGGAATCAAAGGCCATACTACGTACTTGCTCACAATGGAGCACTTAAAAAAGATATTATACGCATTCATATTTTAATCTTCACCATTTAAATTAGATCGAATAATTTATGTTTTGTATGTGTTATTTCTCAATCAACATGTTCATATATAGTTTTTTAGAAGTAATTATTTAAAAAAACTGATTTTATCTATTTTTTGTTTTTTGTTTTCAAATTTTAGTAACTAAACTTTAAATTTAAATTGTACAAATCACTTATTGTAATTAATGGCGGAACCTCATATGATGAGAACAACAGTTTGTACATAAATGATCTTAATTTTTACTTGAAAATAAAGAAAAAAAAAATGTAATACATTTTATTTTGATAAAAAGTTTTGTAGGTTTTGTGGATATCTTTTAAACTTGTAGCTTTCATGAACTGACTGACATACTCATTCAATTATTTTCATTACACTTTTCCTAATTTAAAATCAAGCAAGTTGCAAATAATGCAGCTAACTTGACCATCATTCCTTTCTATCTACCTTTATTCATATCTTACTACCTTTCTGCAAAGAGAAATAAATAGACATTCTATTAAGGTGTTTGCTATTTTTCTCTGAAGACTGATATAATGGAAAAGTCCAAACATTCAGATAAAGCATTAATGAAGAAAGTTTCAAATTAGTACTGGTAAAATAATACTTTTAAATATATCATTTAAAAAAAGTTCTTTAAGCATGATTCCCCTCTCATTAGTTTCCTTTTTCATGTTGTCTAGTTAAATTGTGGAGCCACAGGTGCCTCTTTATCTTCTTTTTAGAAGTTCTGCTTTTGTTATCCTTTACGCTTTCTCCATATACGGAATTGTGTTGATGATAAAAGCTTTTTCCAGTATACACTTAACAACGATCAGAGATACAGACTCCATCCAACAAAATGCCAATTTACATCAATCAAAATCATCTCTGAGTTAGCAAAACATCATCGGATAGGACCAGGTCAGAGGTTTTACGCATGTGATCATTTTTCCCCTGCCATCCCATGAAAAAAAGAGGTAATAAATGTTTATACTCTTAAATACGTAGGTACAGTGAGATGATCATGAAAAGATTTTGCTAGAAAACATAATAATGGGATGTGGAAAATGAATGGCTAGTGTTACAAGAAAGAGACAAAAAAAAGGTGGGGATTTTGGAGCACCAATTGAAATGTGCCGACTATGATTGAGGAGAGTAAGAGGATGACTGCTGGAAGATGATCAAAAGTGGGACTGGTAATGGGAGCAGATGGTAGGACGCTGTCTGTGAAGTTGAATGTTGACGTTGGGAAAGACAAGGACCACGTAAAGATTTCATGCACGTGTATCATTTTTCTTCACCCTTTTTCCCTTCTATTTTCCACACCAAACCACATACAAAATTCTTACATCTTATTCAGGTACAGATAGTGTTTTTTTTTCATGTATTATTGCGACATGGAAGAGAAATAAGAAGAAAGAAGAAGAGAAAAAGGTGAAGATGAAGATGATGAAAAATATGCCTGTTTTACATGCAAACCGTATATGTGTATATATAATAGAAAATAGGAATACTAGGAATACTTAGGGAATACTTAACAGCCTGGAGAATGAATATTCACCAATTGAAGCTTAGTAACTAGAGTATTAAATTCTTTTACTCTATGGTGTTTATCGGAAATAAAATGGAAAAGTTGAACTTTGAAATTTTTTACAAACACCATGAAGTATATATATTAATGTTTTTTGGATTTTTTTTTTTAAAAAAAAAAAAAAACTTGAGTTAACAATGTGTTTAGAAGCTTCGTTATCACAGTAGACTTGTCGGAAAGTCATCAATAATTTACATAATAAGGATTAGTATACGTGGAATTGTTTTCCTTTAATTGCCTT
>Ga0209700_109890_pt1 | contig 10491 bp, 8 predicted proteins | sample SiratroredBW_FD_187528 | JGI IMG/M metagenome (GOLD analysis project Ga0209700, IMG submission 187528) | Root nodule microbial communities of legume samples collected from California, USA - Siratro red BW (SPAdes) (version 2) | ecosystem: Host-associated > Plants > Roots > Nodule | place: USA...
TGGAAAGGTTTTCAACCTAATCTCAAATATTTAAGAGTGTGGGGGTGTTTAGCTAAAGTGATGTTACCTGATCCTAAGAAAAGGAAAATAGGTTCTAAAACTTCTGATTGCTTGTTTTTAGGCTATGCTAAACATAGTGCTGCTTATAGATTTCTTATTCTTAATAATGAAATAATTGAACGTAATACTATAGTAGAAACTAAAAATGTTGAGTTTTTTGAACATATCTTTCCCTTAAAGGTTACTAATACTTCTGAACAACCTATAGACATTGCTAGTGATACAATGTGTGAGGATTTGTGGAGAAGTAAAAGACAGAGAAAGGAAACTTCCTATGGAGATGATTTTTATACTTATCTTGTTGGAAATGAGCCATTAAGTTTTTTAGAAGCTATTAGTGCTTTTGATGCTAAGCATTGGAACAAGGTCATTAAGACTGAAATTGATTCCATTAAGAAAAATAATACTTGAACTTTAGTAGATTTTCATAAAGGAGCAAAACCTATTGGTTTGTAAGTGGATCTTTAAGAAGAAATATCATCTTGATGGATCGATAGAAAAGTATAAGGCAAGGTTAGTAGCAAAAGAGTTTTCTCAAAAACCCAACATAGATTATTTTGATATTTTTGCTTCAGTTACCATGATTTCTTCTATTCGAGTGTTGCTAGCTCTAGCATCTATCCACAGGTTAGTTATTCATCAAATGGATGTTAAGACAACCTTTTTGAATGGTGAACTAGAGGAAGAAATATATATGACTCAACCTGAAGGATGTGTAGCTCCTGGCCAAGAAGAAAAGGTATGCAAACTTTTAAAATATTTGTATGGGCTTAAACAAACACCAAAACAATGGCATGAAAAACTTGATAATGTTTTACTATGTGATGGTTTTTCTACTAATGATGTTAATAAATGTGCGTACACTAAATTTGAAAATGGTGACTATGTCATTATATGTTTATATGTTGATGACATGCTTATTTTTGGTACATGCATTGATATAGTTTCTAAAACAAAATTGTTTCTTGAATCTAAGTTTGAAATGAAAAACATGGGTGAAGCAAGTGTGATTCTAGGAGTTAAAGTCACATAAGGAAGGAAGATAGTATATTACTCTCTCAAGAGCAGTATACTGAGAAACTTCTTAGGAAGTTTGGCTATTATGATTTTAAATCAGTAAGCACCCCTTATGATGCTAACTCCAAGTTAATGAAAAATAGAGGAGAATCTATTTCTCAATCTCAGTATGCCCAGATAATTGAGAGCTTATTGCATTTAATGAGCTTTTTTAGACCAGACATTGCTTATGTAGTAAGTAGACTGAGCAGGTATACTCAATGCCCTAGCCAGGATCATTGGGATGCACTTGCAAGACTTATGAGATATTTAAGAGGTACAATGGATTATGCCATTGAATATAGTAGATTTCTCGCTGTGCTAGAAGGGTACAGTGATGCTAACTGAATCTCTAATCTAGATGAGACAAAATCTACTAGTGGTTATGTATTTACACTTGGTGGTGGTGCAGTTACATGGAGATTAACCAGACAAACCATTATTGCTAGATCAACAATGAAATCAGAGTTTTTTGTTCTTGAAATGGCTGGTAGTGAAGCTGAGTGGTTGAAAAAATTCTCAGCAAACATTCTATTAGGAATGAAACCAACCCCATCTGTATCAATACATTGTGATTGTCAATTGGCAACAGCTATAGCTAAAAACAAAACTTACAATAGAAAGAATAGACATATACAATTGAGACATAATTTGGTAAAGTAGCTGCTAAAGAAGGGAACAATTTCCATTGATTATGTTAAGTCAGAACGGAATATGGCCGATCCTCTGACAAAACCTCTAGGGAGGAACATGATTTTAGAAACATCAAGGGAATGGGTCTCAAGCCACTTGCAAATAAACAAGTGATGGAAACCCAACCTTTGTGATTGGAGATCCCATGAATAAGGTTCATATGGGTAAGAACAAGTCACTTGTTAGTTCTGCTAGCATAAATTGATTTAAAATCAATTAGTCTAGTCCTATGGTGTGTGAAGGTGCTAGATACTGCATTATTGAGAAGGTAAACTTTGTCGTTAAAATTCTATGTGGAGTACAAATTTTAGCTTATAACAAAGTTTTAATGATTTTCATATCCCTTATGGGTGGTGTATGATTTGCAGCGTATACTTGATTAAATCAGGCACGCGCATGACCTATTAGGCGCAACACAGCGATAACAACAAGAATTGTGGGGGTGTATTGTGATTGATAAACCTCTAACACATACTAAGTGTTTTGGTTCATATAGCTTGCTATACCAACTACACTGTGTGTTAAGTTCATCGATCTAAGACTGGTTCATATAGCTTGTTATACCGGATCTGATGCATTACATCTTATGAGACCCAAGATTATTTATTTTCTTTCATATTCTTTAAAACATTTTGCAATATGTGGGGGATTGTTGTGATAACAGAGTATAAGAGAGTATTGCAAAATATTGAAAAGGGGGTAAATCAAAAACAACCACGAAGAAGAACCCAGAGTCTAAGGCGAGTTTTCCGACAACTCCTCCTCAACTTCTAGAAGCTTTCAAACGTGGTTTATTGGTTTATTTTCGAACGTTGAAGGCAACTCCTCTGATCAAGACGCAAGTTTCGAACGTTGGAGGCAACTTTCGAACGTTGGAACAGTTTTCCTCTGTGGATAGCACTGAACGTGAGTTGATTTTCGAACGTTACAGCTGATTTTCGAACGTTGGAGTCGTTCTTGAGCGTGGATGGCGGAGGCCGTTTCTTCCACAATCCAAATCTCTCTCTCCCCATCCTCTATAAATAGGGGATCTCCCTCATTCCGAAAATACTCACCACAACATCACTTTCTCTCCTCTTCATATCTTCTTTCATTTCCTCTCTCTTTATTTTCTTCTCTATTGGGTGTGTTTGGCTATAAGGAGCTTTCTTGCTAGTTTTGAGATCCTCAAATTTTAACTGAGAAGTTCCTGTTGTATCTTGGGAGACTTGCACATTTATCGCAGATAAGTCCTTAAGGACAATTATATTTTATCACGCTTCCAAAATTTTAATTTATTAATTTTTAACCGTCTTTTCCAACATGTCCTAAATGAAAGTTGAAATATCACTACTATTTTAATTATGTAACTGAGCTATCTATTTGGGAAGGCTGCTGAAGCAATCCAAAGGATTTGGACAAGATTTTAATATATTAATTAGCAAAACCTAAGTATAGTTACTTAAGGGTTTTTCATTGTTATTTTTCCATCATAATTAGACTTTTATTTTGATATTATCTGTTAACCAGGAATACAAACTTCTATTAGCCATCACTAAAGTAAAACTTTAAATGCCCCTAAAACCGTCCTAAGGTCTTTTTATAAAAGGAATTTTTCTTTAATTTATTTGCATATCTTTCTATAATCATCTTTCTTTCGGAATCACTGTGATCTAGTGATGGATTTACGGAAAAAGTTCTAATTAGCTTAATTCTTCCAACTTTCTGTCCTTATAAGATGCTTACGAAAATGAAACACAATGAACAGATGATTACTTGGCTCATACGAGGTCGAAGTGTGGATGAATGGCGCACGCAAGCAGCTCATGTAATCTTTCTAACCATCTCATCAGCGTCATAATTTTTCTGCATCCTTGGATCAACAAGGTCGAACTTACCATCTTGCAGTGCTCAGGCAAGCAATGGCCTAGCCTGTAGTGCCAATACACAAACATTTTCGCAATTTAATACTCTGAGTGTCAGGATCAAAATAAAATTGTCCCTCAAATTTACTATTACTTTGGGTTGGAAAAACATCTATTATCATCCATAGACATGTTATTGGAAAGAACTCTATATATATGCTACAGGATTACAAAACTAAACTACCTTTTTTAGCCGTGATACCGTGTTTCATGGATTGAAAAACATCTTCAAGTAATGGCACTCCCATTCCATTTTATAGTTTAGAGACTTACTATAACCATCTCCAAATCATCTGTCCACTCCAGCAATTCAACCTATGCATACAGAAATTAACATATTAATAAATTTACAATAAAAACAATTGTAATAGTAAAAACAGTTATAATACAACAGAAAACTTAAATTTACTTCCTAACTCTTTATCATTGTTCAAATTTTATAAAAGAACTCATTGATTAGTTTAAACAAACTATCCTAGATGCTAACAAGTTACTAGTTAGATTAATTCTAGATGCTAACAAGTTACTAGTTAGATTAATTCAGCAACAAGATTTATGAGAATTTACAATAAAAACACCTAAAAATCTCAAGCAATTGTTTTCAATGCTCAAATAATAAACCTAACAATAGAATAACACCCTTTTCACGGCCTGTCTCTACAACTTGGGAACCTCCTCCATTAACCGAGCCTTAGTACGACGAAATTCCGCAATGATCGCTACGGCAGATGCCTTACCTTTTTTCTTGGAAACTGTTTCTACTTTCTACACAAAATTATGAGAATTTCCTCCAGTACTGTTAGAGAAACCCTAATTCCGCGATTATGAAGAAAAATTCATCAATTAGAGCACAAATTGAGTCATGCGATTTTCAACGCAGGCGTACCTGAAGCAATGCTTCGATGTCGGCGTCGACGGAGGCATAGAGTCTGGGAAAGACATTATCGCCAGAGACATGAGAATCGTGGTGCTTCTTGATATTGTATTTGTCGTACTTCTTGCAAATGGAATCAACTATGGTAAAAATGTCGATGACACTCATAATGTGGCAGTTTTGGAATCAAATACAGATTTTCATGCGGTTTATGAAGAAAGCGCAGAGAGGGGGATTAGCCGTTTCAAATTCCGCTGTCATGTATGTCGTTTTGTAATTTTTGATAGAAAACCTCTTTTAAAATTAATAGTTTTTAGTGACTCTTCATCTAATAACTTTCTCTACTTATTTTCATCTGATATTTTATCTCATTTGTTTTTCACTTAGTTTGATCGTCTCATGAGACGTAAGGAATAGATGGAAAAACCTGCCTTGCTTTGACAGAAAAAGAAAAAATACGACTAATAAAACAATCAAAACATGCATACTACTTTCCCAAAAAAGGGAATTTATAGAATCCACATATACTTTCCAACTTATTGCCTTATCCAAGCATTAACAATCTCAGATGTTAGAGTAACACGAGGATGGATCTTCAAGTGCCTAAAAATTTGAAGAAAAAAAAAAATACAAATGGTGTTAGTTCTCGTAAGTGTATAAAAATAAAGAAAATTCTTATTTACCAAAAGAAAAAAAAATAACGTTGATATATTTAAAAATTTGAACAAGAACAATATTAATATCAGGTTAGTTGCCAAAAAATGAAAATACTAATGATAGATAAATATCACATTATTGTATAAAAAGAACTTGAAAATCATGTCAATGCTCTAACATTGATATTTCATACATATTGTATAGAAAAAATGATACACCAATTATTGATTGTTCTGTATATTTGGAGTGGTTGATTTTTGTAGATTTTAAAAAAAATATTTGAAATGATTTAAAAATAGTAATAATATAAAAATATTTATATTAATTAATGATAGGCATAAAATAAAAATTCATCTGTATTTCATGTCCATATTGGTTGTAATAATTTTAGATTTCTTTTTATCTTATTTTTTTTGACGTGTTATACACATTCAGTTCTCGTTAATAATTATACATTAGTAAATAAAGTATCTTTTTTAAATGTAAGCACAACTAAAAATTTAAGCAATAAAAACTAAAAAAGCGCGTATGGCTTATTTCTTCTATAAGAATCAAATATTTATTCTACACGTAAAAGAAAAGAAGCAGAAGGGAAGACTTGGAAAAGTCTCAGTCTCCGTCAACCCTTATCAGAAAAAACTTGTGGGTAATACTAAAAGTCTATTAGTACATTGATAGCAAATATAACCAAAATATCAATAATTATCAATAATTATGGCTCTATTGAGAAAATATATAAAAAAAGTCAATACTTCGCTAAAATTTCCGAAGAGTTTATTACAAGATTTACATATCTTTAGTTCACGGAGAATAAGCCAATTTTGATTTTGGTCTTTATAAAATATCTCTTTGTTTTAATCATTTTAAATAGAAATATTCACGGATTGGATTGAATTAGGTTGAATAGGAGTATTAGGCTATGTTGGATTAGATTTATACATTTGTTATGTTAAACTCAATCAAATCAACATATTTTTAAGCGTATTAGATTGAATTAGGTAATTTTTTTTTTTTTAAAGTTGTAAATTTTAAGTATCAATCTAATTTTCCATAATGATAATAAAAACTAATTCAAGACTTATAAGTCAACAAGTCAAATCATAATAGATTTGTTTAAATTAATTCAAGCTGTGAAAAATAAAAATATAACACATTTTGTTTGTAATATAATTTTTCTATAACATAATATGTCCATATATCAACTATAAGTGAAATCATATGATTATTCTAGGTTATAAAGATTTTAACTTCATTTTTTCGTAGCATATGGTCACATGGGAGAAAATCTTAAAATAGACTTGAGCTTCTTTCATAAACTTCTTAAACCATTCATTTTCGATAAATATGAAAGGAAGTTTATTATTATTATTATTATTATCCTAGCAAGTTCAAATAGATTTTTCTCTTAGTCTTACTTAACAAGTTTCAAATTCATGACATTAGAGTTATCCTCACATCCTTTTTCAAAATTTAATGTCTTTTATTTCTTATCAACACCCTTATTAGGGTTTATATAATAATCATTTGAATGTTTAATAAGTTAATGGTTCCATACATTTTAGTATTAGTCTTGTATGACTTGCCATAATACTTGTAGATTACATTGTCATTTATCTTATTATAATGAACCATAACCTTTTAAGGAGCCTTTGTAGGTTTTCTTTTGAGTCTTCTGTGTGGTTCAAATGACTCTTGTTGTGTAAAAACATTTGATATTGATGATGATTGAATTTCAAATGGTGCAGATTGTATTGGAATAAGACTTGAGGCATTCATGTTTCTCGTGCTAGTGGTAGACTTAGTATAATTGATATTTTCATTTTTGTGGACACTCAAACAATTACAAAGTACCAAGACATTTAAGTAATAATCACCATTGTTACCACCCACCGACCACGTCCACTAAATCAAATACAAAAAATACAATAGAATCATGCAATGCGCGTTGTCGGTGTGCTTTCTGCCTCCGAGGAAGAGCTTGTGTTCCTACAAATTGTAAGCTAGGCAATGACAAAAAGATAGAGGGTGACAAAGAAGGAAGTCAATGTTTTATTTAAAAGAATAAAAAATTAAAATACAAAACATTTCACCTAAACTTGAGGTCAAAGATGAATTCTTTTGGAGAATAGACTGGATAGGTGATTGATAAAGACAATGACAAAGGCAAATAATGAAAGATAAATAAGAGAAAAAAAGGTAGAAATAAATAACAGAGACGAATAGTAGTATAGAACAATAAAGATGATGTTTACTATTATTATTTGTCTCATAATAATAAATTTAAGAAATGTAAAATATATATTATTTATCTATTCTGAAGTTATTAAAGATTTAAAATAGTTGTTTCAAATATTGGAAAGATGAAAAAAAAAATAATGAAACTGTCGCGACCTAGATCACAACTGTCGATGACGATCCAAAAGTGTGGAAAATATGAGATAAAGGTAAAATGAAAGTGATAAGGTCACCACCATAGTTTATTATGGAAAAACTATGGTAAACTAAGAAAAGGAAAGGATGGTATGCAAAAAAGAAGTGAGCTCGGAAGTCGGTTATGTATAGGGAAAGTATTAAGATTGCACAACGTCACCTAAACAGTACCTTTAATCAAATGAGTAAAACTTAATGTGGTTTATTAAATATTTATTTTTCTCAAAATAAAAATAAAAATACAAATAAAAATAAAAAATAATTTTTAAATTAAAAGATATACGTATTTTTATTAGTGATAAAAAAGCAGGACATATGTAGTTCTAACAAAAATGTGTTTATTTGAGAATTTGATATTTCTGTACCTTTGAAAATTTTGTATTTTTATTTTTTTAATATATTTCTGATTCTGCATGAGAATTTGACTTTGCATAACGGATCCGTATTTGATACGGTTTGGCATCTTCATCTTGGCATTCTAGACATTTGGTGCCGCTTTGGGGATTCAATGTCACATACACATATGGTACCGCATTGACATAGAATGCCACATTGGCATACGATGCCGAATGATGTCATACATCTCTCCACGATGTCATATAGTCATGCAGTGAAAGAAAGAGATTGTAAGGTTTTGATTGTTGGATGACGTCACTTAAATCCAGATTACGTCATATAATTCTAGGTGCATAAGGATGTGATTTTAGGTTTTTGGATGACATCATACATCTAGCATGTGATGTCATACGATTTTGGATTTTGGCTATTTGGGTGAAGGTTCTGAATATCGTCATGTAGCTGGCATGTAACATCAAACGGCTTAGGCAACAATTTATGTTATAGAATAGAGATTTTGGATGACGTCATACGACTCTATATGATGTCATTCGATTTTGAATAATGTCATACGTCATTGTTCAAATTTTATAAAAAAACTCTTTCATTAGTTTAAACAGACTATCCTAGATGCTAACAAGTTACTGGTTAGATTAATTCAACAAGATTTATAAGAATTTATAATAAAAACACCTAAAAATCTCAAACAATTTTCAATGCTGAAATAATAACCCTAACAATAGAATAACACCTTTTTTCACGGCCAGTCTCCACAATTTGGAAACCTACTCGATCAACCGAGCCTTAGGATCTTTTTGTTTTCAACAAGGGAACTATTTTAAGCAAAGAATTACAATGAAAGTTAGAAAAATGAGATTAGATTTAACCAAAAACGAAAAAAAAATTACCTTCAAAACTCTTCGCGTTCCATACGAAAAAACAAGCAAAAAGTTTGTTTTCTAACTTAAAAATATTTAATTTAATTATAATTAAATATAATAAAATATATTTACACATATATATATATATATATATATATATATATATTTAAAATAATAAATAATTAAAAATATATAATAATTAAATTTATAATAAATTAAAACTTTTAAAACAATTAATAAAATATTTTATTTTTATAAGTATACAGTAATCGATAATGTTAAAAGCATAATCGATTATCCATATAATACGTGTAATCGATTATATATAATAATAATAATAATAATAATAATAATAATAATAAATAAATAAATAATTTGAAATATAAAAAATTAAATAGTATATAAATTTTTGTAACAAAAATATTATATAATATTATTAGTAAAATAATTAATGATAATATAAATAAAGCTATAATTTAAAATTAAATAAATTATATGATAATAAATTTTTTATTATTATAAAATAAATAGTTATATTTAAATTTATTATTAAAATTATTTTAAAAAAATTAATTTTATATTTTAAAAAGTTAATTTTTTATCAATAAATTAATATATTTTATAATGAATTAAATTTATTTTAAAGATAATTATTAATTTAATATTTTTATGATTTTTTTAAAAATATTATTAATTATATTAAATAAATAAATTATATATTTTTTTATTTATAAAAATAATTTTATAATTTATTATATTAAAATATTATTATATCTATCTTATTATTCATAAATTTTCACAAATTTTTTACTCAAATTGCTAAACGGAGGCGTAGAGTGTAAAGCATCATTACTAGATACATTAGAATTATGGTGCTTCTTGACATCGTATTTAGGGTACTTCTTGCAATTAAAATCGACTCTGGTGAAAATGTCCATAACACTCATACTGATTTTTATGCAGTTTACGAAGAAAAAGAGGGATTAGCTGTTTCAAATTCCCCTGTTACGGATGTAATTTATTTGAGGTTTCTTAATTTCTGACAGAGAATCTCTTTTAAAATTAATTTTTGTAGTGACTCTTCATCTAATAACTTTCTCTACTTATTTTCATCTGATTTGTTTTTTACTCAGTTTGATAGTCTCATGGGACGTAAGAATAGATGGAAAACCTTCCTTGCTTTAACAGAAAAAAGAAAAGAGTAAATTAATAATGAAATACCTCAGTTTATATTTCATTACAAACACAATGCTTAAGGAGGTTTATAATCTAATAAAAGAAATAAAACATCAAACAACCAAAACATGAATACTAGTTTCCCGAAAAAGGGAATTTGTAGAAGCCACATATACTTTCCAACTTATTGCCTTATCCAAGCATTAAGAAGCTCAGATATTGGAGTAACACAAGGATGGATCTTCAAGTGCCTAAAAATAAAAATAAAAATACAGAGAGTGTTAGTTCTCTTAAGTGTGTACGTAAAAATAAAGAAAATCTCTTATTTACCAAAAGAAAAAAAATAACGTTGATATATTTTAAAATTTGAACAAGAATAATAATAATAATATCAGGTTTATTGCAAAAAAAAAAAAAAAAATAA
>Ga0209700_109891_pt1 | contig 10489 bp, 10 predicted proteins | sample SiratroredBW_FD_187528 | JGI IMG/M metagenome (GOLD analysis project Ga0209700, IMG submission 187528) | Root nodule microbial communities of legume samples collected from California, USA - Siratro red BW (SPAdes) (version 2) | ecosystem: Host-associated > Plants > Roots > Nodule | place: USA...
TATATATATATATATATATATATTAATTAGAAGATTAATATCCCACAATTGTAATATAATATATAAGGTATCCAAAAACTAGATAACAGATTTGATATATATACTTAAACAATTCGATTAATACAATTAAAACCTCAAATATTAAAAACAATTACCCAATTGCAATACTCTGTAGACTAGAATTGTAATAAACTCTATAATCTCTCTCTGTATATAATATTTTCTTAGATGGGTCACATTTTTATTTGTCAGTGAAAATATTGTTGAAAGGGAACAATTTGTGTAGGTCTAATAATTTGTAAATTAGCATGTAATGATGTTGTTGTTTAGATGTAGTTAACTATGAAAACTCTTCCACGTAGCTAACTTATCTGAAACAAATTTTTTAATATATTTAAATTAATTTGAACTTGTAAAAAACCTTTATTCTTATTTTTTTTATTTCTTAAAAATGTCTATATGAAAATTATGAAAATTGATCCAAATATGTAGAAACTTGTTACCATGAAGCTGAGTAACGCAGGCCTTGATATTCGTGAGATAAGAGACGGGCTCCTTGGTTTGGAAGAAGAAGTTTGACTTCACATCTTGTATGCAACTTAAGACATATAAAGTGTGGTCATAGCATCCGTTGTTGCAAAAATCTTGATATTTTATAAAGCTTGAATACTCATTTTTAAGTGGTGTGTGAAACATGTATCCGACATATGTACAATACAATACGTATTAATATCGATGAAGTGTTCAATTTAAAAGATATTTTTTAAGTATTTGGTAATTCTAATATGATTTCAACACAATTGAGCCATTTTAGTTATGTAGTTGAAGACTCTAAAGATCCTACAATCTTGCGTAAGAACAATTGGCGCCCACCGTGGAGTCAAAAAGAGTTGGTACGAGAGCTTGGATGGTATCAACCCAAAGTTAAGTATACGATCAAAGGCGAGAAAGTTCGATGGCCGGTGTAGACCCGTGGCTCTTCTGTTGTAGTTGCAACGCGAGATAGCAGAAATAAAACAAAAGGATGAAGAGGAAATGTGTGCAATGAGACAGAAAAACAAAGATGAGCTGTGCGCGCTTAGACAAAAGAGTGAGAGCGACCTACACGCTCTTAGACAAGAGAATAACGAAATGAAGAAAAGGCTGTTTGGAGAGAAGGTGGAGAAGACCAAAGTGATTACGTTGTCTGATCGCTCGAAAGCGAACACCCACGATCCTGAGAAGGAGGATGAAAGATGCCACCATAATGGAGAGATTTCGACCATGGAAGAAAGATGACATCCATTCGTGGATGGCATTATGAACATAGAGTTGTCGGCCAGGTGGAGAGGGTTGATGATAGGCCGATACGACAGATCAACCGATCTGGACGAGCATATTGATGTATACACCTTGTAGGGGAAATAGTAGCATTTTCAGGATTTATGCCAAAGATGGCGGAAATGATAAGACCCATCCTTAATCTGTTAAAGAAGACATCCCTTTTTCACTGGGATAAGTAGTGCGAAGAGGTTTTCTTTCAGCTAAAAGTGATTTTAGCTAGCCCACCTATGATACAAAAGCCTTCTCCCAGCAGGCCTATCCTTGTTTACTTGTAGGTGTCGGACAAGGCTGTGAGCTCAATATTGATTCAAGAAGTAAACGGCGAGCTGAGGCCGGTATATTTTGTCAGTAAAACATTGCAAGACGCAGAAATAAGGTACCAAATGATTGAGAAAGTGGCACTTGCCTTAGTAACCATAGCCAAAAGAATGCACACATACTTTCAGAACCATACAATTATTGTGAAGACCGACTACCCGATAGCCAAAATCCTATCTAAGCTGGGCGAATAATCACCTGGTTGGTAGAGTTATTAGAATATGGGATAAAGTATGAACCGCAGGGATCCGTCAAAGCACAAGTGTTGGCTGATTTTGTAGCAGAAATGAGGCATGAGTCCTCACAGGATCATCCCGCTTGGGTGTTATATGTTGATGGGTCCTTGAACAAGATAAGGGTGTTGGTGCAGGAGTAGTACTCCAAAGGCCAGGAAAGCTCTTAGTGGAACAATCCTTAAGGTTTGGGTTCAAAACTTCCAACAATCAGGCTGACTAAGAGTAGGATTAAAGCTTGCCCGTGACATGGGGGCAAGGGACGTTGTATGCAGAAGTGATTCACAGTTGACAATAGGGCACATAACATGTGAGTTTCAAGTCAAAGACCCTATGTTACTCAAATATTATCACAAGGTCCAGACACTTTTGGATACTTTCTCTTCGGCCAAAGTAGAACACATAAAACAAGAACGTTACACCTAAGCTGACCTTTTGTCAAAACTAGCAAGCACAAAAAAGAGAAGTCACCATCGCTCAACAGTTTAGCAGTTTGTTGATGCCCCAAGTGTGGGCAGCGAAAAGGTCGACTGCTTTACGGTTGAGATCGAAGAAGTGTGGTATGAACCTATACGTGACTACCTCTTCACTGGTGAATATAAATAAAAAGATGAGGAGGTGATGAGGACGAAAAGTTCTCGGTTTACGCTTGTACACATGGATCTATACAAAAGAGGGTATTCAAGACCATTGTTGAAGTACGTCACCAGTACACAAGCTCAATACATGTTGAAGGAGCTACACCAAGGAGTATGCAGGCTCCATATAAAAGCTAGGAGTACGCTTACTAGGGTTTTCAGGGTCGGGTATTACTGGCCAACCATGCAAACTGACTGTACATAATACTCCAGAAAGTGTGAGAAATGTCAAGAGTTCGAAAACCTCATACATAGCCGACCAGAGACACTGCACAACATCACACCTCCTTGGCCCTTTGCAATGCGGGGTATGGACATCATAGGGCCTTTTCCCCCTAGAAAGAGGCAGTGCAAGTTCCTCTTGGTTAGTGTTGATTATTTTACAAAGTGGATTGAGGTCAAACTGTTGGCAACCATTACCTCCCAAAAGGTGCAAGGCTTTGTATGGAAAAATATAATTTGTAGATTCGGCATCCCCCACACAATTGTCACTAACAACGGAAGACAATTTATAGACCGAGAACCCTAAACCCTAAACACATGGACCTTAATAATGAAAGTTTTGTGACCAACCTGGACATCATTAGCGAATTGAGAGACAAGGCAAGAATATGAGAAGAGGCTAGTAAGGACCGAGCAGTCAAGAGGTACAATACCAAGGTATAGCTAAAAAGTTTTTGCCTTGGCGATTTGGTATGTGAATGCGCAGTGATGCAAAAAAGAACGAAGGAAAGTTTTCAGCTAATTGGGAGGGACCTTTTCGGATCTTGGCAGTAGTAAGAAAAGGCGCTTACCGCCTAGAACATCTATCCGGTCAAGCAGTCCCGAGAACTTGAAATGCTACATACCTTAAATTTTACTTTAGTTAAAAATGTAAGGGCACTCTTTCCTTGGTTGATGTTTTGTCCCTAAGGAGGGTTTTCACTAACAAGGTTTTAATGAGGCCCACCTGCATAGCGCTTAAATTAATAAAACTATTCGCCCTATATTACCCATTATTCTCTTTCAAGTTTACAACCGATGGGTCGTCTCACTCCATCGTGATCCCCCACCGTGTAATAAACGCTTTACGCTACATAGGCCTCGCCTATGAATGAAAAATAATGTCGCTCCATCATGACTTCCTAACATGTTCTTGGAGCCATTTCACTCCATGGTGAAACTCCGACAAGTCGATGGGGTGGTATCACTCCATGGTCAACCCCTAAGCACTTATCTTAGACCCCTTGACAGGTCTTTGGTTTAGAATAATAGTTATCCACGGTTATTCTTACCACGATTAACTAAGACATGCTATAAATAAGTCGCCCAATCAAAGCAGTTCACTTGATTACTTAACAAAGTTGTATGTTGCTTAAAGTTAGCGGTCATAAACAATAAACAAAAAAAGGTGATCAAATCGAAAACATAATATTTTCATTAATAGGAAAAGATTACATTAAAGGGTTGGCAAGTATAGCCACAACATCAACCATAAAAAAAGAGTTGTCCATGGAAACTGTACAAAAAATACTTCCAAGAAAAGGAAGAAGATCACTTCTCAGCTTCACCCGTCCCATCTACGCCCTCCTATAGGAGAAGGGTCCTTGGCAGCAGCAACAGTGGGGATTTCCTTGATAGGTACAAGGTGCCCGTCCAGGACATCTTTGTCTAGATCCATGTCATTTTGCTCAGGGACGCTGTAAAGGAGAACTGTCTGGCCAACGACTTGTTAAAAAGATTCTGCATGCACTGAGCACATGTCTTTCAACTTGTTTAGTTCCATCTCCATCTACACCTTCTCAGAAGACCGCTTCATCATGAACTAGGGTGGCCTCGGACAATGACTGCTCAAGATCTCGGACTTCACTCGAAAGCTTTTTGTTTTCCTTTTTTATCCCCTTACAGTAAGCTCTCTCGGCATCCCTTTCTTCTCTGGTTTCTTCAAGTTCACCTCAACATCCCTCAACGCATCCTCCATAGCAGCATTGGTGTTTCGGGCTTCTTTTAGAGAACTAGTCGAGACGACTATTTCTTCCTTTATCTGAGCCAATTTTGCCACCCCGCCCTTGGCTATTGTGCTCGAAGAACCTTGGTGATGGTCAATGTTCAACTTTGAATCTCAAGATAGGTGTTCACCAAGTTTTCGGTAGAAGCCCCACATAGCGCCCCCTTTTTGGCAGAGGAAAGGGAGACACTTACGCCCTTGAAGAACGTAAGCTTCGGAGCAAAAAGTGGCTCTACACATCACCCACTTGTTTCAGGGGCGCTTGGTCGAGATCTCTTCGGTGAGGTCAAAGAGGAGGAGTGTTTCCTATCCTTAGACTTGTCCTTGGACCTGTCTCTTGGTTTGTCTTTCCTCTTCCTTTTCTCAATGTCAGCATGAGGAGCTTGATCAGCAAATGACAAATCTTTTTCTAGTTGACCCTCTCTGCACCCGGGTCTAGTATACTGAAAACTTAGGGGCATCGCCATTGAAAAATGTTGCCTTCCAATAGGTGTTATTAAAAACTTGAAAAAAGAATCTTTGAAGTATTTATATGAAGAAGAAAAGGGCGTAAAAAGAACATTATTAGATTGGCTAACTAAAGAAACCCGCTTAACAGGGTCAGAAGGACGAGCACTATAGTAAGAAAGATAAACGTGAGGAGACGGGCGGAGACGAAACATCTCGGCCAAAAGCCGAAATGCTCGAAGTGACAAAGAAGAGTTGGGATTCAACTGGGTAGACGCCACGTTGAGCGTACGCAACACGTCCATGGCAAACTCATCAAAGGGAAGACTGACGACCGACTTCGTGAACATACATGGGTATATGTAAAAGAAATCGTGGTTGTAACCTTCTTGGCCATGACACACATTGTCTATTGCTTGCAAGGGTCAGCAAACATTTTGATGCTCGTCTTACCCATTGTGAACGTGGGCACACTCGCAACATACGTCTCCATCATAGATGACCACCTATATCTAGAAAAATGTCGAGTGACTTGAGAGCTCGCCTAACATTTCTGCGATGACGAGGAAGACTACTCTCTACAATCTCAGAACGCAACATGCCAGTAGGATTAAGGCGGTCATAGGACTCGTTATGATCCCCGCCAAGTACCTCTTCGGACATGATGGGCAAATCCTCAGAGCCTTTAGAACCTGCCCCAACACTTGAAGAGACACTCTCAGTGGACTCAATGAAACCAAACAAGGACAACATCTTTACCTCTAAGAATGAAAGCACTGCACCTAGCCACTATGAAATACTTCAAAGTTGTCAGGTATCAGAGAAATTTTGCTACAACACAACTACCAAATGACCCAGTACTCTTATTTATAGAAGGTTACACGTACTTTGAGACATCCAAACAGTGAACACCTCATCTTCAACCGTTTGATCTTCAAGGCACAACTCTCGAAAGCGTAACATCATCACATACACGCATAGTAAAGGTGCGAAAAGGCAAAAGTATGAGCGCCAAAAAAGCCTGCCTAAAATCAGAGGCATTTCGTTCGACCAAAACCCAAACCCTTCCATTGATGCAAGGCATGGCACAACCGAATGCTTTATTGAACACTCGCTGGCCGGATTCAGCACAACCTAAAAAATTGCAGGTAAACTTTTTGCTAAAGACATCGCTCAAGTTTGGGGGCAAATGTACTACATGGTCTGGGGCAACAACTTGTCGCCCTAAGCCGATGACGCCTTAGTCGAAAAGCAATCCCACAAATCCCACCTAACAAGCAACCTCTAACAGGTACAGTTTATAAAAGCTGACACAACACAACACCTAAGCCTATAGTGTAAGGTTTGTGTCAATCTTGAACCTTATAAATAAGTAGACATTATAACTCAAAGGTATGTACAAGATATCTCAGTTGTTTTTGCTCCGATAACCAAATACTGACTTAAGCGTTGGAGTGTCATTACAAGTACACCCTCATTCGGGTCTGGGCGGATACTTGACAGACGAAGACGGATACTTGAAGGGAGCGAAGACTTGAAACACTCAGGAAGGGAAGATGCCATTCTAGCTATATAGTTGAAGACTCTCTAGGTCTTACAACTTTGTGTAAGAACGACAATTTTAGAAAGAATTAATATAATAATTTTTTTTAAATTATAAATTTATTATAAAGATATAAAACAAATCCTATATATAAAATAAAACAAATCCTATATATAATCAACAAGAATATTTATATTATACATATTCTTTTCATTTTCTGAATTTTAAACAAATAAATTAGATTTATTTATTTTTATTATATTTGATTATCTTTATTCATAGATGATAATCTTTATTATTAATTTATATAATTTATAGTTATGCAATATATAGATTTGCGTTTCCATATCTTATATCTTAATATTTTGTATCTTAAGGATCTTATATCTTAAAAGATTATATGTGTTTAAGATATGTGTCCATATTAGTATCCGTATTAGGTAGTTGATATCAAAATCTTGCACATTTAGCACACCACTGATTCCATCGTGCAAGAATCTGATGTGTGCACATATACGTTGAAACAATAAGAATTATTATCAAAGAGATATCAAATTATGTTGATTCGTAATTTACAGCAGTTAAGAGGAATTTAAAAAGCAAACACATATAACTCATTACATTCATCATGCAGAAGTAAGCACTCCTCCAACTCTCGAATGGACTTAGATTTGCATTTTTCCTTGATTCAGTTGTATCTGAAAGGAGGCACACAAAAAGTCATGTTTCTTTTGTAGTCTCATGAATTTTTCTACAAGATATAATCGCCAGTTTATGAATGTAAGTGTTTAAGTATAAGTTGTTTTCTTATAATCACAGAAATTAGGTTAATCAAAGAGATATCAAAACTAGGAAAAATGTTGTTATGTTGACCAAATGATCATAAGAATACGGTATCAAGCATCAAACATTTGGCAAAAACAAGGCCACGTTTGAAATTTTAGAAACATAGCAATGTAAAGACAGAAAAATGAAACATGTGTTTGGAGGTTTGTGTCGGAAGTGAAGAGGTGGAATACAATGATTGCATCTTCCTTGGCTAATCGGTTTTACAATTTTAAAATATGATAATGAAGATTGTGTGTGCCACTGTGACATGACAACAAAGTAAATTTTCAACTTCTTTCTTTCCTTCTCCATAATTAGCTGGTTATATTCTTATATTTTTAAATTTTGTAAAATCTATATATTTAATTAGATATTTCCTTATATTTTGGAAAGAAAACCAAAAAAATAATATCAAAGATTTTAATAGAAACTCACACTAATGCAAAGATATATAATTCAATTTATGTATTTATTATCCTAGTCTAAACTTTCTTCTTAAAAGTCTTTGTAATTACATTTCAGTCAAATTTTAATTTCTTAATCTAATTTTAATTCAATCACCGAACTTTAATTTCATTATCTCATTTTAATTTTATTTAATTAGTAATAATTCCAAAACTCAAACTTTTATGAAAAAAATACTGTGATTAGATTTAGTGGTCAATTATTTTGTTATACAATAATAATAAAAATTCCATATTCCAGTCCAGTTTATACAAAAGTTCATTGTATGTAGAATAGTCAAATTAGCAATTTTTTTTTAAATATAACTATTTAAAAATTACTCAAATAAACTTACATTAATTCTTAAACTAGACTCGTTTAGTTTTCCCCCAGACAAAATTTCAATCTCAACTCGAATTTAGCTTGTTAGAACTAAATTTCTACCAGTTTTCCAGCGGAAATAGGTGTATTTAGTTTTCGGAAACAAATTTATCTTGGAAATTAAATTGAAAATGCTTTTATTTTATTTTAGCAGTTGTTTATACAATTATCTATACTATTATATAAAGAGAATATTTATTTAGTAATTTTTATTGGTGTTATCTTTTAATCGGATAATTTTATTTTCTAATAAATTGGAAATAATTTATTTATTTATTTAAGAAAATAAATAATAATTCTTTTCAAAATAATTACATGATTTTTTTTTGAAAGATAAAAATTATATAATTTTTAATACTAAATTATATATATATATATATATATATATATACACTTTAAGTTCTATTATATTTTAACTTTTTAATTAATTGTTTTTAAAATAATAAAAGTATATATATATATATATATATATATATATATATATATATATATATATTTAATATAATAAAAATGTGAATATTAGAAAGTGTTTTGGGTAGGATGAGGAGTCCTTATGCCCATAATTCTATTATTGTGTCTAATTAGTAGTGAATAAGTGGGTATGGGAGACATGGATGCCCAAGGGTAGATAGGTGTATTTGTGATTAGAATGGTTTAGGTATTTTAACTAACATTTCTTTGCCTTTAAAGATCACAACACATCTTAATTAAAAGTTATTTTCATGTTCTAATTTGTGAAATCTCTTTATTATATTAGGTTTATTGAGACGTGTGGATGAAAAAAAAGTTACAATTATTGATGATAAAATAACAAAGGGTAAGAGGGTTTCTAGATATGACTTGTGTGCCTATAAAACTAATGTAAAGGAACAAAACTTGAACATTCAAGACAAGGTGGAGTGAGGAGTGAGTATGAAGATGTCTAGAGAAGAAGGAAAAGCACATGTTAAGGAGAGCAAGTTGGAAGAGGCTATGGTTGGGTTTGAACAGATGGATTGGAGGACAAGCCTTGGGTTAGCATTTCAAAGCATAGGGGTTGTGTATGGTGATATAGGTACGTCACCTCTTTACGTGTATGCGAGCACCTTCAACAATGAAATCAAGCATGAGGATGATATTCTTGGAGTCTTGTCCCTCATCATCTACACCATCGTCCTCATACCTTTGCTCAAATACGTATTCATCGTATTGTGGGCCAACGATAACGGCAACGGTACCCTTCTTCCTGTTCAAAACAAACTAAACTAGTAGAATTTTGAACTCATATGACATATACTTGTGCCATTTTCAACATGCAGGTGGAGCTTTTGCACTCTATTCATTGATATGTAGGCATATAAAAATGAGCTTGATTCCACTAAATTATGTCAACCTTTTGTTCTATAACTAACTAAGATACTTGTAATTTTAGGATCTGAGGCCATGTTTGCTGACTTGGGTCACTTTAATGTAAGATCCATTCAAGTAAGTAAAAATATATTTAATTCTTGTGGTCAATTGATTGTATAGTTGCAGCAGTTAATATAATGTGTTGTTGCATTGCAGATTAGCTTTTGTTGCGTTACATGTCCATCAATAGTGGTTGCATACATTGGGCAAGCAGCATATCTACGCAAGTTCCCTCAAAATGTGGCTAATACTTTCTATGACAGTATTCCAGGTAAATTGTTTAATTTTAATGAGCCAGTGATGATTCTTTTAATGACATACAGTTACTAAATTACAGTTACTATGAACAATGCAGATCCCTTGTATTGGCCAACATTTGTTGTGGCTGTTGCTGCTGCCATCGTAGCTAGCCAAGCAATGATTTCAGGAGCATTCTCCATTATATACCAGGCCCTAAGTCTAGGTTGTTTCCCAAGAGTTAGGGTAGTGCACACTTCCGTCAAACATCAGGGTCAGGTGTATATTCCTAAGATCAACTACATGTTCATGATTGCAAGTATTGTGGTGTGTGCTGCCTTCAAGACCACAGAGAAGATGAGCAATGCATACGGTAAGTAATTATTATTATTATTATTACTATATATTTATGCTTGTTTGGGGATGACGGAGAGTATGTTGCAATGGATGTGTGCAGGGATTGCAGTTATTGGTGATATGATGATCACAACAACTCTGGTTTCACTGATAATGCTTGTTTTATGGAAATATAGTATCTGGGGAGTGACTTTGTTCTTCTTGGGATTCGGTTTCATTGAGATGATTTATTTTTCGTCTCAACTAACCAAATTCACAGGAGGAGGGTATCTTCCAATTGTATTAGCTATGTTCTTGACGATGGTGATGGGAATATGGCATTATGTACAGAAAGAAAGATACATGTTTGAAGTGAAAAACAAGG
>Ga0209700_109892_pt1 | contig 10484 bp, 8 predicted proteins | sample SiratroredBW_FD_187528 | JGI IMG/M metagenome (GOLD analysis project Ga0209700, IMG submission 187528) | Root nodule microbial communities of legume samples collected from California, USA - Siratro red BW (SPAdes) (version 2) | ecosystem: Host-associated > Plants > Roots > Nodule | place: USA...
GGGGCAGAAAAGGGTAAAAAAAAAAAAAGACAATTTCAGTTACCGATTTGAAATGAACAAATCTGTATGAAAGAAGTTCCACACAATAGGAGAGAGACTTCATAACCTTCCCCACGCTTTCTAGCTTCTCATCATGGCATCTGCTTCTAGATGTGCCAGGCAGTTCCAAACACATACTTCATCAAATTTATATTTAAACAAATCTACCTCACAACATCAGTTGCTAAAACCAGTATCAAATGCTATGATACTTTTGGTGGCTTTATAATTCCCTTTTACTTGTCACTGTATTTTTTTAAAATGTGAGGATTAAGCTGCAGGGCTCATTTCATTTTCTAAAAAGTCACTTAAACAGAACAAAATGTTGAATTTTTTAATTTATTGAAATTGCTTGGTCAGAAATGCCTTAAGATTTCAGTCTTGTGGCCATGCTTCTCTTAATCTTGTGAGCAAGTAAAGAAACCAAAGAAAAAAATCAGGAACTGTAGTTCCTTATTATCATCATTAGAAATGAAAAACATTCAACTATTAAACTATAACTATTTTCCTCTTTGGTTCATGTAACCCTATGAAATGGATGCCTATTACTTTCAACTTGAAGTACATTTCATTTCGTTACAGATAATCCAGAATTTAGAGACAGTAAAGAAGCTCAGAGGTGAGAATCAACTATACAATATGATTTGCATGTGCAACTTCACGAGGCCGATTGCATTTCCCTCTTCATTAATTCCTGCAACATCAAAACAAACAATTACAACCTTAACAATAACATTAATCTTAGAGCTCAAGGTGGTAATTTTGTCAATTAGTGTTACCTGTTGGGTGGCCATAACTAACAGGCGCTCTTTCTCCTTCTTCTTGCGTTTGCATTCTTCACACCAGCTGGAAAAATCTCTCCGATATTTCTTCAACTCTCTAAAAGCCGAACTGCATGACAACATGAAGGTTGATGCATATGTAATTCACCAGAACTAAGCTTACAATTTGCAATCTAAAATCACAAGGGTAAGTGTGTGAAAAATTTTCTGCCTCAAGCAAGGGGTATGCTGTGTTAATTTTCTTCTACACCAGAGAATTAAATGATGCAAATACCTTCTACACCAGAGAATTAAGTTTATCCGATTCCCAGATGTTGTAGGTCTAGCACCGTGCCGGTGACGGCCAGGATGAAGAATTGCGTGTCCTGGAACATGGTAGTAATCGAAGATCTCCTACATACATATGTTTGGTGTTATTTATTTAACAAAGTAAAGATGTTCATATGAAATTTATAAACTTATCACTAATATGATAATTTTTTGTTCTGATATTGCCAAATGTTATTCAATCTCAGGAACAACCATATAAAAAGTACAACTCAGAAATTTATAAAGTTTGTCCATTGATGCACTATGGAAATAAATTGCTAGGTCTTTGACTTGAGTCTCACATTCAAAGTATGTCAGATTAAGGAACAAGGGACATGGAAAGAAAAACCATCCAGAACTCTGGAAGGGTATGAATAATCAACCGGTGGGTAATACCTCTTTAAAGTTTAAAACAGAACTCAGATACATGCTGGAGATCAATGTAGTTAAATATAAATTGTTCAGCTTAAAAAAGAGTAAGGTAGTAAGCATACCCCTGGTTGGATGTCTGAATTTACATGTTCATCACATCGAACACCCCGGAAGAACAGTTCGCCACCAGAAAACTCGCCTCCCAGGCAAATATTTAAGGAGACTTCTGAATCGTCCACATGGAAGCCTGAAAAAAATATTTGCAGTTTAAATTTCGTCAAAAGCACATAAAGCTAATTTGTTGGGAGAGAAGTAAACAGACACAGGCAACGCAAAGCATGCAAGATACACTTGTATACTATACAAAACATGCAAGCATCTAAGGTAGGCAATATAAGAGGAGAAAGATATAGCATAGAATTGAATTCATGAGAGAAAGTATTTAATAGTCATGATTTGGGATGAATTAACGAGTAAGGCAACAAGAGATAATCTTATAGTAAAAGAATTTGTACATTTAAATTTAACACAAGATAAGCCAAAATGACAAATGTATCAATCATAGTTAGAGTGAACTTGAATTAATTGAATCTCCATAATAAACTATAGCAAACTTCAGTTATTTTAGATGGAAGACATGGGAGGGAAATAAGGAGGGAGGGTGGGTTGAAGTTTTAGTTTTGAATTAAGAGTCACAAAGTATTTATTGAAATGAACAAGGGTTGATTGGATTTTCATGATAAACTATCATTTTTCCTTCCATTCTAAAAAACTGTTGAATTAGAGAACCTATACATGTAATGAAAAATTTACCCTCCAAAACCATTCATCCAAATAACCCTAGCGGAAAGATCAGATACCCTACTACACAGAAAAAGAATACAAAAAACGGACATATGTGACATTGAGGCCGAAAAACATAAAAGCTGAATATCTCAGTTTTCCAAACAATCAGAAAATATAATCCATTTTTTTCTTTCTTATCCTTTTTGGGTGGCCAACTAAAAAAATAAAAATCAGCAAGATGAAAGGTAATGTGTATACCAAAAAGAGAATTTTAAAGTATATTAATATAAAACTATAAATAGATTACTTGAAACATTAAACTCCATTTAGGTTCAAAATATCTATTACAGATCCCAGGTAACAGCATACGCACAAAGCAGTGACCTAAATTTTAGAAACCTACCAAGTTCCACATCCCTATTGATTCCATATTCAACAACAAACCCATGATGAGAGTCCAGCGATGATCCACCAATTTCAGAGTAGAAAACTACAAAAAACATCAAATTGCAAAAGTTAGTCCACATTATTAATAGTAGTTTCTTCATCTCAGTCATATTTTTGTAATCCATTCTCATTAAGAAAAATAAAAGATAACCTCTAGACATAGGACGTATGAAATCACTCATCAATCTGTCAAGCATAGCTTCCAGGCCAAAATCATCAAGTACCGCACCGTATTGATTCATTATATTAGGTCGCATGATTCTGAACTTGGTAGCATGGACCCATCTTTCAAAATGATCCACCTAAACAATCAGAACTTGATAAGAACATACATTGATCTAGAACGGATAAAATTATGTATGCATGAAAAGCAAAGTATAGAAATGTAATACCTCAGATACTAGCATTTCACAGAATCGTGGTTGAAGCATTTCAAATGCATAAATTCCTTTACAGGGTTCAGTCATTATACTTCTAAAACTCTCTTCTGTATTTTCTTTTATTGCTCTGAGAAATGATGGTGTGAAAAATTTCTCAGCATCCATACTATATATCTCCCTGTGCAGAGGCTACAATCAAAAGTGAATAACCAGTAAGATTGAGCATGACCAAAACATACAGAAAGGAGACAGGACGATGTTCTTGTTTCGGGAAATTCAAACGTTAACACGTGCTTTTTTACTGGCATTTCAGGTCTGTGGCTGTGATTGAAAGTCATGTCCACAAGGGTCCAAGTTCAAATGTCGTTAACAGCAAGAACACGTGCAGATTGCAAATTCTCACAGATAATAGGTATCAACTAAAGTTTGTCACCCTAAGTCTAAGAAAAATTATCCCATCAACAGCATAATTTCCAAGAGAAACATAAAATGAAACCATCTAAATTTTCAATTTACTAACATACAAAATCACCATTTTGACATTCAATAGAAAACTTACTGGATAGTTCAAAATGATCTTTTGCCTGTATTCCTTGTGCTTTTGAAGCTGTTCCATCCAAGATAGAGTAGCAAAGTCAAAAAACCCTAAAGAGTAAACAACAAAACCAAGCCAAAAACAAAAAAATACCAGGAAAAAAATAAAATAAAAACATCTCCATTATCATACTAAGAATTGGGCTCATTTATCATCACCTATTTAGGTTAACAAGTATTTTAATAGAAATGGAAAGTTAATAAATTTTCTAAGACAATTGCAGATAGAAATCTCTATCATGTAGACTTCTACACTCGAGAATAATAAGCTTTCAGAAAACCCGGTAACACACATGGCAGATGTATCATTTTTCAATATATGCACAGGGAAGCACTCTTTCAACGGACAAAAGAGTATGCCTATGAAAGAAAAAATTGGATTTTTTTTTCCTAAGAACTAAGATGATAAGACTAATAACATAAATGATTAGGAATCACATCTTTGATGAAAGACCAACTTGTTAAATCGCCATCTTCACAGCATTCACCCGCATTCAGCAATCAAAATATAGAATCATCCAAATTGCGTGCTGCCAGTTAAGAAAAATAATATGCAACACAATTCAGATATTTAGTTTTCCCAATTTCCATCAAAAATTTCCCAAACCAATCGAGAATGCAGGAAAGACAGCAACAAAGTACCACCACAAACGAAACGAGACCCTATTGACCAAGGGCAACATCAAAATGAAATTTTAATTCAAGAAACGAAAAAATTCAGCGCTTCCAAACTCCAAGACCCATCTGGGCCCTTCAGCCCACCGTTATTTTTCAAACACAGTGAAGTCAACAAAAATTGAAAGTGCAAAGGTCCAAAATTGTAGTGACACACACCCGAATGCGCTCACTCTCGGGCAAATATCGAAGCAAAATGTTCCTCATGTACTGAACCTTAACCTCGCGTGAGAGGCTGAGCATGTGGGGAGGCAAATACTGCTCCAGAGAGCTGAACACAAGAGGGTTGAACTCCAATTGAAGGTCCTCGTAGTTTTCAGACTTGTGATCTCGCTTGGGGCTTATGCAGAGGCTGTCTGAACCTCCCACTCCCACGTATACATTGGAAGGACGAGGTTGTTGTGGGGCACTTCGCTCCAAAGAAACATTCTTGTTGTTCTGAGACATGACTGTGTTTTGCAGAGAGTAAGAGAATGAAAGGAGAAAACCCAAAAGGGTGATTGTTGTGTGAATTGAGAGAAGAAGTTGAAGGGGTTGGAGTGTGAGAGAGAGGGTGGTGGGTGTTCACTACCCTTCAATTCATGGTGTCTCTCTGGTTTTGGTGGGTTTCTGAGCTCCAGTGGTTTTTCTATGACGTTATTATAAGAGAAAACATTCAATGTCTCTTTGCAATAATCTTTGTATCTATAGGCTTTACTATTTTTTTTTTTCATGAATTAATCAATTTTTTTAATTTTTATTACTAACACTTTTTATCACATCTGATAACTACATTGTAAAGTAACTTTAACAAGTTAACAAGTTACTTACATTGATTAAAGTTATAAAGAATTGTTTAATCAATGGTATTATTGTTGCAGCAGATGACATGGTTTAAGAAAAAATTATGTTTTAAATTATAATAAATATTTTAAATATTCATATTAGTAAGTACTATTTTAACAACATTACATAGAAGATCAATAACGCCAATAACATTAACATTTGAGTGATTTTTTTTCATAGAGTACGTAAACCTAACATTGCAAAATCCATATAAAAAATAAATAAATAATATATTTTGGATATAATAGGTCAATAATGTTCACATATAATTTTTAAAATAATGCATAATAATTGATGAATTGCAACAGGTCAAATACTTGTTAATTCAATATGTTTCTTCAAACATTTCAAATTTATTTTTTATTAGATATCCCATTAATTTATATCATGATTTATTAATGAAACAAAAAATAACTTTTTTTCTTTCCCTTTTATTTCTCTTTTAAGATTTTGATATGATTTGGTTTACTCCACTTTTAAAGTTTTTTCCACACACATTAAAACAATATTAAATATGTATTTTTGAACTTTTACCAAAATAATTTCACTATTTTAAAGAAAGGATTACTTTGACAATCTAAAGATAAATTAAGAGAAATAAAAATATTCAGGGTTTTTCTTTTAAAATCTAAAGATAAATTAAGAGAAGTAAAAATATTTAGGGCTTTTTCATTTAAAAATTAGAACACAAATGTGTATTCAATTTTTAAAGGACTAAAAATGTACTCGTGGAAGAAGTCCAAATAAAAATATAATAAAATTTCGTAATTCAATAGAATGTTAATTATAAATTAAGAAAATTTAGTTCAATTGATTAAATATAATGTCATTGAATTCTTGTAAATTTTTATCCTTAACACAAAATTTTTATGAATAAAAATTAATAATTACGTGATTTATTGTAAGACCTTTTTTTCCTTATCCACATACACAGTTTTTTTTTAAGTATCAATTTATCTTATCTTTACTTTCATCATTAAGAATTCCATTTTTTTTAATTTGATTTTGTTCCATAGTATGTAGAGAACTGAAAACCGTCTAAGTTTAACAGTTTTATTTTCGGAATTCAAAGGTGTTGGGTAGTCATTTTACAAGAGTTATAAGTTCATTAGAAAAAGGAGAATTTTATGTTAGAGAAACTTAATGTGTGAACTAAAGTCTTTTACTCTGAATATTTTAGTAGAATAATAATGTGTTGTATGTTTAGTTTAAACTTCTTACGTTATGAATTAAACCTTTTCAATTAAATATGAAGAACATTTGTTAATATTCTTACCTTAAACAATTTATCTTGACTTAAATATAAAGTCTCTTCTTTATAGATTCATCTTTCAATCCTCACATGTTTAAAAAATATATAAAATCAAAAAAATATAAATTATTAAGATAATTAAAAAGAAAAAAAATTAATATTGAGAACTTAACCTTCTTTTCATAATAAAGAAAAATATTTATACATGATGAGCAGTATGAACAAGCCCAGAGAAAATATAGGAGTGAAGCAAACTAGAAAATAATATACCATGAAGGTTTATATTTAAAGTTATAGATCCAACCATATAAAGTTATGGGTTCAGAAACATTACTCCCAAACTAAAATAAAAACACAAAAAATAAAGCAACATAGCATACAAGCTTGCGAATAGACTTTGCATGAGTTTTAAGATGCAATATTATTGTGTCAGTGAATGCAAAGGAAAGATGAATGATAAAAAGAAAACATAAGATAATATGGAGTTAATTATTTTCAATTTTTTTTATTTAATTTCATCGGATCAGTTTGAGATGAATTGCTTCATTATGCTTAAAAATTCAACACAACTGTATATAATTTACCACAGAATGTGAGTGTTCTTGAAAATCTATCAATAAATAAAATCTAAGTGAGAAAAACTAGACAGATATAGCCTGAATATGACTGGTTTTTTAATAAAAAAAATACAAAGATATTTTTTTCTCATGATGTTTGACGTAGAATTTTTTTTGCAACGTCATCATTTTTCACCCATGATATTCATTATTAGTTTGCATACAATTTTATACTTGTCAAAACCTATATCAGTGCATACCCAAAATTATACCTATATGAAGGCATCCTAAATGGTTATAAAATTTCTATATTATTGAATTCTAAAAGTCTATATCTATAAATATCCAATTTACAACAACCCAGTATCATATGAACCATTTAAGCTCAATTTGAATTTGGATTTACTAAAAAAAATCTCAAACACAACCATAATATTTTAAAGTTAGTCTAAGTGCCTTCTTTATCATTCCTTGTGCAAACATACAAAAAAGTTACAAAATAACATGATAAATATTTCGTGCATTTCTAACTTTAATTGAATAAGTTATAACTTCACTTACCCATTTGATCATTTAGAGATCAAAACAACTAAGAGTTTAAAATAAAAGAATAACTAACAAACGTTAAGAGTTCTTTAATCATCTCCAAAAAGCTAAGCTAACCTAACACTAACTTACTTCTAATTGAGTTTCAAAGACTTATAATGTTCTATTTTCTACTTTATAATTAAAACTCTTGGATCCATATTCAAAGAAAAAAAAGTAGAGTTGAAAGAAAAATATTTCAATAAATCTTAAATAATAATAAGCATATTGATATCTTCAATTCAAAACTTTAAAGTTAAAGTTTTGAAACTTTAAATTTGTAGATTTCATTATGTTACTCGACTTTCCTTTTTCAACTTAATTTAGAATTTAAATTCATATTTAAATTTTAACAATAAAAAATATTTGAGTGAAATTAATCCTTAAAACAAATAAAAAATATAAAAAAAAATTAGGCTAATATTATGATTTTAAAAAAGAAAAAACATGTTCTATTTATTAGAAAAAAAAAACACCTCTTACATGTTATGTTCACTCCTTTCATTTTAACCCGAGCCCTATTTTGAACTCAAAATGACTAAAAAGGCTTATTTTATCTTCACTCTCTTTTTAACCCTTTATCAACTTACATAATAAAGAAAAATACATGCAATACAATTTATATCTAAAATAAATCACTCATGTTATTAAAATACACATGAAAGAAAACTAAATTTAATTCAATTTTTGTAATAAAAAGCATAAAAAACTACAAATAAAATTTAAAATAATCATTATTCATATTATACCATGTTGATGGATAACATCTAATTGCGTAAATTAGTAACGATTTGTGTTTTTTAGTTAAACTGTGTATGGTTTAAAGTTTAATAATGTTACTTTGTATATGCAGAATACAGCAAACAATAATTTTTTTGAAGTATAGTTTATTGAAAGTGAATGATTATTTGTCAAATATTAGGTTAAAATGTATAACAAACTTGCTCAGTTAATTAAGAAAACTCTGCTGGAAGCTTTCGATAGTTCGTTCACCCACACACAAACTTCTTATTTCTTTTAATATATATTTTTATTTTTATTTTTATATCCATTTCAACATTCTTGAAACGCTAATACATAAAATATTTCAATCCTTATCTTTTTTTTTTTATCTCTTTTAATCTAAATACCTTTATTTTTATAAATTAAAGATACATATCTGTTATAATATTCCAATCTTAATCTTTTTTTTTTATCTCTTTTAATTTCAGTATCTTTATCCTTATAAATTAAAAATACGCATCTACTAAATATTTCAATCTTTATCTGTTTTAATTTCAGTATCTTTATCTTTGTAAATTCAAAATATGTATATATTATCATATTTAACTATTTATCTTTTTTATCTCTTTTAAAATTCAATATCTTTATCTTTATACATTAAAAATATGAATCTATTGTAATTTCAATTATAACAAAATCATATATTCAATTATAAAAATAAACATTAAGCTAATGTATCACCTTAACGAAAATGCCAAGATAACAAATATTTTCCTTATATAAATCAACAAACAAGGTAGTTTTAATACACGTTTCCATATTTAAATAAAATATTTTGATATTAAAAAAACTCCTTAGAAAAGGACTTTTGTGTTTGAAAATATAAATCCAAAGTGAAAGGGAAAAGTGGGAGTTGTTGATATTGCCGCTTGAGAAGTGTCTCCAATCACCTACCGCGGAGAGTCTGAGAAAACCAAACCAAACACTTTATCTTTCCTTTTCATATTTTCTCTCACTATATAACCTTCAAATCACAGCACAACCTTCACTGTTCGCTGCATCGATCAAACTCTTGTCTTTTGACTACCATGGCCATGGCTTCTGCAAAGCTCAATACTTTGTCTTCACAGTGGATCGCCCACAGTACCTTCTCTCCTCGCCGGGGATCCTCTCCTCGCCGAGTCTCTCTCCCGATCCGCGCCTCTTCTTACCAACACGAACTCGTCCAAACAGCTGTTAGTACCAATACTTGTTTTTATCTTCTTCTTTCTCGCCCTTTATCAATTCGCTTGATTTCCAACGTTTTTCTGCTCGAAAGGTTTTAACTTTACTGTTGTTTCGTATACCCTTTTGCATGCATGTTTGCTGCTTTTGGTCGCTTGTTTGTTGATTTACATTGATTTGATTCGTAATTTACTGTGGAATGAAATCTCTCCTGGGGTTTGACTTTTTAGTATTACCTTAGTACTTGGAAGATGCTTTCGGTTGCTGATTTTCTGTGTCGATTTTGATTCTGGTTTATGTTTAAAAACAACGTTTTCTTGACACTTTATCATTCGCAAGTTTTATTTTGTTCTTCTGAACATGATCCATTCCCATAGGTTACAATGGATTCTCTGTGGTGACATTATCACACTATCACTTTGGGATCTTAACCCTTGAGTGAGCTTTATTAATATACTGTATTTATTATATAAAGTGTAAGCTTAAAAGAATTAGTGATGAGATGATTTGTTCCTAGGGATAGATAGGTTGATATAGATTTCTTTTGATTAGTTATATGTTTCTTTCTGGGTTGTTGACTGGCTTTCTTGTTTGTTGGTTGTGTAGAAATCTATTGCTTCTCCTGGGCGTGGAATTCTTGCAATTGATGAATCAAATGCAACATGTGGGAAGCGTTTAGCATCCATTGGATTGGACAATACTGAGGTGAATCGCCAGGCCTACAGGCAACTTCTGCTCACCACACCTGGCCTTGGTGAGTATATTTCTGGTTCCATTCTTTTCGAAGAAACCCTTTACCAGTCAACCACTGATGGAAAGAGATTTGTGGATTGCCTCCGTGATGAGAACATTGTTCCTGGCATCAAAGTTGATAAGGTTTGTTGTTTGAGTTTATCAATGATGTTTTTTTTTTTTTTTTTTGCTGATTAGATTT
>Ga0209700_109893_pt1 | contig 10479 bp, 8 predicted proteins | sample SiratroredBW_FD_187528 | JGI IMG/M metagenome (GOLD analysis project Ga0209700, IMG submission 187528) | Root nodule microbial communities of legume samples collected from California, USA - Siratro red BW (SPAdes) (version 2) | ecosystem: Host-associated > Plants > Roots > Nodule | place: USA...
GAGTAATAAAGAATCCTTTTCAGTTGTTATTTGTTCTATAGAAGGTGTGTTTGCCTATGTTTAAGTGTTAATTGTAAAGATGTATTAAATATTATTTATACAACATTAATTGCATATGTCTTCTTTAAGTAATATTTTAATATATGGTATGATTTATAGGTCTATGTCAAATAATTTTTATCCAAACTAGAATGAAAAGTATAATTATACAAGATGTGTCCTCTTTGCATGGTAATCATGCAGTCTTTTAAAATGGTTGTTGGTGTGAAACAACTTCAAGAGATTCTTCAAAAAAATCTTTGACGTAAATAAATCTTTGCAAAATCTCCTTATAAGATGAAAGATACAAACATTTTCTGTATATATAAAATAAACATTTATGATATTTAAGATGTAGCATAAAATATTTAAAATTATATATATATATATATATATATATATATATATATAAAATAAAAATATATTATATATAAAATATATAAAAAAATATATAAATATATATATATATATATATATATATATATATATATATATATATATATATCCCAGTGTTATCTTATTAAAAAAATGTTATTTGTTTGTAAGCTATATGACATCTTGCATCTATATATGATAATTTGTTTTTAAAAAAATAATGCTTTATACTTTGTTTGAAAGCACTCAATTAAAATAATTTGAAGTATATTGAATTATACTCTAACAATCTTTCTATTTTTTTATGGTGATTAAAACAATAAAATTTAAATATACATATATTCAAGAAGATATTTTATTATATCAAATTTTATAAATGACTTTCTAAAAATCCATTCAAACAAATAATACATATTAGCACAAGTTTGATGGAATTTCAAACTTTATCGATAAATCTTCATTATAATCATTTATATCGGAAAAATATAATTTTTGTTTATGATTACAAATTACAGTGAATAAACAATAAAAAAAAATCAAACTTGATAACTTAGTCTATTACAGGTAAATAAAATTTTTTTCTGCATTCCTCTTTAAACAAACAATGTTTGTTAAACACTCTCTTAACCTATGCATCCTTTAAACTTTAACTTTTTCTCTCCATTTAGGATCATTAAAAGATGACTTTAGTTAAATATTTTTTCATCTGAAGAAAGAACAATGGGAGTGTTAAGATGGACATTAAGATATTATGTTAAGATGAAAGTTTTTTTGCCCAAAATATTTAAACAAACGCAACAGCTAAAAAAACACAATGACACACGTGAAAAACATCATAATAAAAGAAATCTCAGATGCAAAAATGTAAAATATACACACGTTGTATAATATTAAGATTTTCTGGAAAGGAATCGAACTCAATTCTACCATAGTTTGACATATGTGTGTTTGCAGTAGTTGAATAAGACTTTTATTCTATATAAAAACCAATAATATAAACACTTAATAACTTGAATATTTATTGTTGACAATAACTGAATAATTAAAATCTAGAAAATATTTTTTCTCTCCGTATATATAGTTTATTTCACATTCAAGATAATAAAATTAGAAATTTGAAACATAAACCATTTCATACAAACTACTATTAATTGTTTCAACATAAGTTAGTATATCAATTTTATTATTCTAATTTAAATTCCATTATCATATTCTAATTATTAATTTAAATTCTTTCAAACAAATAACATCTTTTCAATTATATATTTTAATTATATATTTGGTTCAAATAATCAAGTGGAAGATTACAATTTTAAGAAACAAAGTTAAATATTAAAATCATCTAGCGACCTTGTAATTAAATAATTAATAAACCGCATATAAAGAAGAAATTGTTTGAAATTAAGGATATTTTGATAAAATGTTAATGAATGCAAAGAGCAGTTATATTGTACAACATAAGAATATTACATGAAATACATAAAAAGATAATAAAATTCTCCGTACATTGTCATTTTCAAAACTTTTTGTCATAAAGTTTCATTGTGTTATAGTTGTGAGAAACAAATATGAAAGAGTGTATTCAAGTACGAGTGCATTGGGTAGAAAATCATGTTTGAATCTTTGTTAGAAAATGCTATATAGTTGTGAGAAACAAATATGAAAGAGTGTATTCAAGTACGAGTGCATTGGGTAGAAAATCATGTTTGAATCTTTGTTAGAAAATGCTATAGATCTAATTAGAGGCTTATTAGGGTCTAACAATTTTCTCACTTTGAAGAAATATGAATATATAAATCATTTTTTAACACAAACATAATTTTTCCTTGTTAATTAATCCGCTGTTAATACTTAATTTTATCGTTTATAACTTTTAAAATATTTTATGGTGTACGATGGTACTTTCTGTTTTGTTTGGAGACGTTATTTCGATTGCTGGCAGTATTTGTCCTGCAAATTGTCACGGAAAAATTTCACCTCAAGATTTTGATTTTTAATGATTATAATTTTGAGAGAACGTGGATACAATTTTTTTATAAGTAAATTAATATTAATTTTGTAATTTTGACATTATTACAAAATCAAATTGTTAAAAATAAATAGATATTAATTATGTGATTTTATTTCTATGATAAAATTAAATTATCAATTTTGTTTATTTTATATCTAATAAATGATAATGTTTTTTTTTCAACTATAATATTTTATTGTGAAGTATTTATGTATAAAGTTTGATGTATTATTTTTTTAATAAAAAAATTAGTCATGAAAAATTTAGTTTCAATGTCACTTTTTATTATTTTTATTATTGTCTCAAATTGTATTTAAATAAAAATAACAAAATTTTTCAAAGTTTTAGCAATTTCAAATCTTTATTTTAAAAAAAAAAATTCATGTGTATTTTGAATAATCATCAATTATGATAAAGATAATATTGAATATAGTTCCCACATATCAACATGAATCAAATCAAAACATTTATTTGATTTAAATACCCTATTTGAAAAAAGAAGTTTTTTTTTTTATTTTTCAAAATAACAAAAATTACAAATAAAAGATTTGTTATATTTAACAGAAAAAATTATTTTTAATAACTTGTAAATTTGTTTGAAGCATATCCTAAAGGGTTTTAAGACCATTACCAGTAAAATTGTCAATATTTAAATTAAAAAATAAAGGACTAAATATATACAAATAATGTATTATTTTTTATATAATTAAAGAAAACAAAACAAAATAAAAATATTACAATTTAAAATAAAAAATAAAATAAACAGAATTTATAGTAATTGATTTTGTTATAAAAATAAAATTACATAAATAATATTTGTTTTCTTCTAATAATTAATATTTATTAATTAATTCTATCAATTAGACAATATAATTAACATTTATTTTTTTCTAATATTTAATTCTGTTATAAAAAACAAAATCATAAAATTAATATTAATTTTCTTATATAAAAATCTTGTATCTATATTCTCTAAAAATAATCATGTTACCATTATTAAAAATGTACTAGTAATATATTTTTATGTATTAGGTCGATGACATTAATATTTTAGTTTGATATTTACATATATATGTATATATAAGCTTTCTGCGATGCACCGGTAAGCGGCTTGTAAATCTCTTCATTTATTATAACTTAATATTAAATTATAAAAGATTATTATAAGTACTTTAAAAAAAATAAGAATCACCGACAATTCTAAAATTGGGTATGCTGTTTAAACTGCCCCAACAACTTGGGTTTTGTTTTTATGACGTGCCCTTAGCAGCCTCTCCTTCACGTGGGTTACTGTCAAAAAGTAAAAAAAAAAAAAAAAACAAATCTAATTATTTATTTTATTATTATTATTATTCATTTGGGAGCAGAGCCGAAAGTGGAAACCTGCGTCTTCTTCACTTGTAGTTGCCGCGTACAAAGAAAGTGAACATGAAAGGCCGCAATGCATGTTAAAGCTTGAAGACAGAAACGTGTCATCATGGGAATGGACAACGTGGTACAAGTCAAAAATGTTCCAACACCTTTGGGTTTTCTTTTACTTTTCTGCTTTTATACATTAACCTTTCAACGCAATCGCTATTATTCACGTCACAGATCTCATAAACGCTTTCACTTGACGCCATTCTATCTATCTCTCTTTCCACCCTCTCTTCTCTACTATCTGCTTCTTCTTGCCATAACACTTTGTAACACAGAAAGTGGGTGTGATGATCCCTACAATACCTAGATTTTCTTCACTTTTTAGTTTCACGTTAGTTTAACATATTTTGCAATGGTTCCTTCTTTTGCATGTAGTTGAACCTGCTAGAGTCTGAAATGGAAAACGGGGATCAGTTCAAGGGAATTTCCAAGGCGAAATACGATTGTCTTTTATTTGGTAAGCCTTAACTATTCATGGTGACTTTCCCATTCTTACATGCTGGCTTCATTCTTTGCCATATTGATAACTTGTTTTCAGATCTTGATGATACCCTTTATCCTCTGAGTTCTGGATTGGCTGAGCAAGTGAAGAAAAATATCCAGGGTAATGTCTTCACCGAATTGAATATGTGGTTACATTAATGTGTGTGGATTTCGCTGAATTTCTTTATTTCAATGGGTTTTACAGCGTACATGATTCAAAAGCTTGGGATACCAGAGGCTAAAGTTCCTGAATTGTGCTTTTCCTTGTATAAGACTTATGGTACAACCATGGCTGGTCTCAAGGTACAAGTGATTGAACTTTTATTGTATGTTAAAAGGCATTTTTTGTTTGTTTATTTAGATTTGATGCGAACGAATCAATCTCAATCATTGGTTCTTTCTCTTTCACCAGGCTATTGGCTATGACTTTGACTATGATGACTTTCATAGGTAACTGTCTCTACATATGAGATTTGTTCCATTTTTCAATTTACTTTTGTAATAGTTAGAAATCATGTGAAATATCATAAGTACCTAGGACTATTTTGTGTTGAGCAGCTTTGTTCACGGGAGATTGCCATACGATCTACTGAAACCTGACCCTGTTCTGAGGGGAGTTTTGCTAAGCATGCCTATCAGAAAAATTGTGAGTTTCTTTGTTCTTATTTAATAATGAACTAAATAGGACTTGATTCATAAATATCTCTTCAGAATAAAATTGGTGTCACATTTTTTTTTTCAAGATTTTTACAAACTCAGACAAGGCCCACGCTAGTAGAGCGCTTCAGAGGCTTGGATTGAAGGATTGCTTTGAAAAAGTTATAAGCTTTGAGACCCTGAATTCCTCCAATGAAGATGGCAGTAAACCAAGTTCCACAGGGATTTTTGATTTTTATGAGTACATTCAGAGGCCTGATTCTGATGTAGTGCTTCCAAGGACCCCGGTTGTATGCAAACCCTCTCAAGATGCATTTGAAAAGGTTTTCAGTATGGCAGATATTGACCCTCGAAGGACAGTAAGATCACCAAACTAAATTGACCTTACTTTTGTATCAAAGAATACCACTTATCAGTTTTTTAATTATGTGCATTTTCTTACAAACTAAATTATGTAATTTTGTTTTGCTTTTCCAGTTATTCTTTGATGACAGTCTCCGCAATTTACAAACGGGCAAATCCTTAGGCCTTCACACAGTCTTGGTCAGTAACAAAATACTAGTCATAGAACATTATGCACATTTCTTATGTTCTTATACATCGCATCACAATTAAAATAATTTATGAAGAAATTTGAATTGAAGTGTGAATTATCCAATGTGACATGCATGCATGCAGGTGGGTACTTCTGTTAGAACTACGGGAGTGGATCATGCCTTAGAGAGCATCCATAATATGAAGGAGGCATTTCCAGAACTGAGGGAAAGCGGTGAGAAGCCTGGAAGTGTGGAGTGTTCTAGAAAGGTTTCAATTGAGACATCAGTAATAGCTTAACTTGTACTTCCAAGTTCTGAGAACTTGTGGTGTCTGGTACTGTACTGTGGTATGATGTTGATTAACGTTGTTGGAGAATTTCATATATTTATTATATAAGTAAAATTTTATTCCCCGTTTTTCGGAAATGTAAAGATTTAATTCAAGCAAGAGGCAAAGGTTGTACGTCTTGAAAAACTCCCTCAAAGCATTCCTCAATTATACTCTGCATGCAACCCTTAACGCCAAAAATCAATAAATTACACGCAAATGTGTGATTATTATCCACACAGAAATGCTAAGAATAGACAAGTTCTTTTGAATAAACAATTGTTTGAATTTTTATTTAATGGTTTTTCTTATGTTTTATATATTTTAATCAATAAAGATGTCTTAAGAATGCATGACGCATGTTAATACTACTGTTATTGATGTCGAGCTTAACTGGTTTGATGTAGTTTTTCTGCTAAGTTAAACGGAAAATTTGCATCCAGAAAATAAAAGGCATATAGCATTAAATACGACCAGTAAGAGATGATGAATATCGGCAAAATAAATCAAATAAGACTTCAATTTATCATCTTGAGAACTCTACATGATCATGTAATTGCAATCTTTCGGAGTAATTTCTGGTTTCATGAGGTTACATCTGACGTATATGAAATATATATATAATGAAAAAATATATCAGAGTTGAATATGGATTAAGCTCAAACATTGTTGGTTCAACTGATATTCCGTTTAAGAAAAGAAAACAATACAAAAATAGCCAACAAGGATCAATCCATTAACGTATACTTCTTTCCAGTGAAAGGCTTGAATTTTAGCTCTTCTTCCTTTTGGGATTTCTGTAGACTTTTGTTTCCTGGAGAAAACTAAAAAAAAAAAAAAAAAAAAAAAAAAGAAAATTTGGTTAGATGGACTACTGAAAGGCAAATGCTTCTCAAAGTCATGTAAATAAATCATAGATTTTTTAGGTCATTTTTTTCTATCAAGAAAATTGCTACTGCTGAGAGCTACCTTAGGTGTTGCTTGAATGCTAGACGTAGTTACATTTGATCCAAACACAAGATTTCCAGAAGCTCTACGCGACGCAGTATTTGTTGGCTTACAATGAGAATCCTTCATTTCTATGTCAGTTTCTTTCTGCTTTAGCTCTGAACGGGATGTTTCTTCAACTGGTTGGGCTGAGGCTTTACCACCCAAATGTCTTCCAATTCCAGAAAATGGAATGAAAGGCTTGGATTTTGGATCTTCCTCCTCCAGGGATTTCTCTAGACTTTTGTGGTCATGAGAAGCCTAAAATCAAAGAAAAATTGGTTGGATGGAAAAATAGAATTTTAAGGCGTTTCTTTGTCTCTCCATAAATTGCTATTGCTAAGAACTACCTTGGATGTTGCTTGACAGCTAGATGTAGCTGCATTTGTCCCACACACAAGCTTTCCAGAAGCTTTACGAGGCGCAATATTTGAAGGCTTAGAATCAGAATCCTTCATTTCTTTGCCAGTTTCTTTCTGACGTAACTCAGGAAGGGATGCTTCTTTAACTGGGCGTGCTGAGTTTTTACCACCCAAAAGTCTTCCGAAACCAGAGAAAGGAATGAAAGGTTTGAATTTTGGATCTTCTTCCTCCTGGGATTTCACTTGATTTTGACTTTCTTGAGAGACCTAAAAACAAAGGAAAATTATTTAGACGGACTTCTGAAAGGAAAACGAGTCTCAACTCAAGATCATGTCAATGAAAAGCGTCTCTCCAGAAAATTCCTACTGCTAAAAACTACCTTAAGTGTTGCTTTATTGCTAGATGTACTTGCATTTGACTCAAACACCAGCCTTCCCAAAGCTCCAGGAGACGCAGTATTTGTTGGCTTAGAGTCAGAATTATTGATTTCGTTGCCATATTGTTTCTTCTCTAACTCTGGAAGGAATGTTTGTTCAACTGGTTCTGACGAGGTTTTTCCATCCAAGCGTCTTGCAAAACCAGAGAATGCATTGAACCGGGCAATCTTTGTTGGCGGCTCATCTTCAACTGAAATGTGAAGAATATAGTTATAAACTGCTAATGAAGATTTTTACTAAATAAAACTGAGCAAATTGAAAAGATTAAAGAGCATCTTTCAACATATGATAAAAGAATGCCAACCTTCAGGTCGTTTCCTGTCACCTTTGGCTTGTTTCTTAGGTTCTTTATAATCAAGGGGCGAAGCAAAATCGACTTCACAGTCAGTTTCAATTATACTGACTGCATGAGAGGGTTGAGTTTCAACAATGTCAATGTAATACTTTTTCTCGTTATATTGAACCATTATAGTGTCACCAGTTGTTAAGCATGAGTAACTCCTCAGTGAAGTCTCTAAGCTGCAAATAGTCAAGAGAAAGAAAGAAAATTCAGTTGACACATTGCCAAAGGCATATCGAGATGTTGTAAGAGAATACTAACACGGCTTTTGGATTGTAGATATCCAAAAAATCCATTGTGTGAGGCTGCAGCTTCACATAAGTTCCTTTTGCAAGGTTGGTGTTTTTCACATATAAAAGATCTCCCTCTTGGAGAAGCATATTTTCCATCATCTGACAACATAAACAAAAGAACATTATAAACAGTAAATAAAGAAGAAAAAATTCATTAAGCAGAAAAAGACAGAGAAAATAAGATCAAGAAAGAGGGTATCACCTACCCAGTATGGTATATATACGATCCCTTCATCAGCTACGAATTCTAGCACCCCACAATGTGTAACTCTTCCGGCAGAAGGATTAATAAGCTGAAATAACATAGGGTACTCTATGCGCAAAGATGCTGAGAAACAAAACCAGTGAAAGTCGTGATAGATATTTAGATGAAAAAGCCAGTAATTTAGCAGGCAGGAAAAAAATGAATCAAATGGTTGAAATCAGACAAATGATGACTTACCGAGGCGATCAAGGGCTGAGGAAGGCATGATAACTGAAGAAAACAGCAATTGTCATAAGAAAACTTATAGGCACACACAAGTTATGAAAGTTTCATACATGTTCAGAATCAAAGAAGTAAAATATAAGTTGTTGGTACATACTTTTATCACCATTTTCCAGATGTGACTGCATAGAATCAAGAAAATATTGGATCAGTTTAATATTTTGAAGAATCACATGCAGATTTAATTTATTTTTTTTAATTTTTTTAAAGCGTGAACTCTACAAAAATTTGAATGCACACGAAAAATGCACCAATGTCACTCACAACCCGGTTTAGTCAGCAATCTATAGCCAGTGGCCACAGACACCCCAAAGGATATGTTGACCATTGTGAATAGAAAAGTTTTAACATATAAGGAAAGAAAACAAGACGGGTAAAAGAGATGGAAAAAATGTTAGACTTTTTCGAATAAAAAAAAAATCTTTCATTATTAGCTTGAAATTTGAAAATTTTCTCTCTGAGGACTATCAAAAGGAAATTACAGTCAGTGATGGTACCTTGTCGATGAAGGAGACAGGGTAACAACGATAATACTGTTCAAAGGTTGCATATCGATCACCTTCGTAATACGCCTGCAATTTTTTTAAAGCAAAAAGAGAAGAAAAGAAAAGGTTAATATACAAACTATGATCAAGAAAATTATCGACACTTATCTGATCAAAGAAAAAAAAGAAAAGGTCCGCACTTAGACTGATAAAGTTAAAGATTAAAAAGAAACAAATACCCAATTGATTAAAATTTACAATTTCAGTTATTATCATTGATGATTGCAGAATCAAAAACACAAGAAATAAAAAATAGTAGCGGGTCAACTACCATAGATTTGGAGGACAAGAAGACGACTTGACTTGAAGTCTTTGTGTGCCTGAAAGTGAGAAAGAAATAAGAAAACACAAAGAAATGGCAATAATCACGATTCAGTCACATGAAAAATGTGATCGGATGAGAAATTTTGCAATTACATACGACGAATGACGATAAAAAGTTGCGTGGGGAACTGGGAGTGTTACTACAATGCTTCAGAAGGACATGGTCACAGCACTTTATAGGTTAGGACTACCAATGCTTCGCGTTTTCTGCGTGCAATATCTCTCTTTCATGGGCCCGACCAAGCCCAGTATTATTTTGTGGGCCGGCCTGTTTGAGGCGGGCTTTTCTTTATGCACGGAAGAATTTGTTCTAGACAAATTCTTCCTGCACTCTAATACACGCTTCATGCACCCTAATACAAATTTTTTAATTTCATAAATACCTCAGCACACCCATCCAGTTTATACGGGCAAAAAAATAAGAACTGGATGACACCTCCATCCGGTTCACATTTCAAAAGAAATGATAACCGGATGAGTATGTCATCCGGTTGTCATTTTAACTTCATCTGTTTTCAAATCTTTGATTAATCCTTAAAACAAGCAATAAGTAAGTAATTTTTGGTGTTTATTAGCAATTAGTAAGTGATATTGCTGATTAGAGTAGTTGATTTGGGGTTTAGACGTTGTCGACGACGAACAGAAGAATTTTCCGATTTGATGTATGAGAACCGGATGAGTTCCATCCGGTTCTCATTTTTATTTGGAAATGAGAACCGGATGACAGCCCCATCCGGTTGTCATTTCAAAATCAAAATGACAACCGGATGAGTATGCCATCCGGTTGTCATTTCCAAATAAAATGAATTTTTTTTAAATGACAACCGGATGGGGTGTCATCCGGTTGTCATTTTA
>Ga0209700_109894_pt1 | contig 10479 bp, 5 predicted proteins | sample SiratroredBW_FD_187528 | JGI IMG/M metagenome (GOLD analysis project Ga0209700, IMG submission 187528) | Root nodule microbial communities of legume samples collected from California, USA - Siratro red BW (SPAdes) (version 2) | ecosystem: Host-associated > Plants > Roots > Nodule | place: USA...
ACTTTCGAAAAGCATTCCTTGAGTTTTTCTAAGAGAGATATTGCCCCTTTTGTGCGATCATCATTTTTGCAAAGCTTTTCAAATCAAGAAACCTCCAAGAACGTGAATCTTTGAAGCATCCTTGAAGGGAGGTTCTTGCTACTTTGGTTCTGGACCAAAGCTAAGTCTTCTGCACCTGATCCTCATTTTGTGTAATCTGTTTTGTGTAGAAGCATTCTGTTATCTTCTCTGATTCTGTTGAATTGCAATCTGTTTGCTGTTTTCAATTACTGGGTTTGTAATTGAGTTGGTACAGTAGGTTCTGCACTGGTCTCGCATCTGTTGAAAGGTTCAGTAAAGGGTGAGTGCTACTGGGAGCAGTGTTGCTTGCGGACTGCAAGTGTTGTGGTGCAGTGGGTTTCTGCACTGGTTACACACAAGCTGAGGGGTTCAGTGAGGTGTGGGTTTACTGCTGGAGCCAGTTTGTAACTTGCTGGGAGCAAGGGTTGTAAACTGATCTTGTGATCTGTTTTAGTGGAAATCTTTGCTAGTTTGCAAAGGACTGGACATAGCCCTTGTGGAAGGGTGAACCAGGATAAAAATTCTGTGTTCTTGCTTTTCTCCTTACACTTCTTGATTGTCTTTATTCACTGCTGCCATCTTTAAAAATTAACTGGATTAAAATCAGTTCATATTGTTAATCAAACTCTGAACATCTGTTTACATAATCTACTGTGATTCTGGATTGTGTGTAATATACTGGATTGTGTTTATACATATAAAATCTGGGTTAGCACAATCTTACACTGTAAACTGATTTCTGGGTTTAACTGAATTCTGGGCTTAACTCTTATATATTTCGCTGTGCTCAATCGATTGTTTACCTAACAGTTCAGAATTACACAGCTCAGTCGATTGAATAAAGAATTTTCATTCTCTACTTCAAGAATAATTCAGATTTGCGAAAAGTTTTCTAAGTTCAATTCACCCCCCTCTTGAACTCGGTCTAAACCTTATTTTTCAACTTCCTGAGCCAAACCTTAAAACTAAAGTCATGTGCCACCTAAAACCATCATCATGAACTTCTTTTCACCCTAAGAATGCCATGAAAACAGGCCCTCCAAACAGCACCACGTTTTCATACGAAAACAACACCTAAAACCATCATCATGAACCTCTTTTCACCAGAATGCCATGAAAACAGCCCCTCCAAACATCACCATGTTTTCATACGAAAACAGCACCTAAAACCATCATCATGAACCTCTTTTCACCATAAGAATGCCATGAAAACAGCCCCTCCAATCAGCACCACGTTTTCATACAAAAACAGCACCTAAAACCATCATCATGAACCTCTTTTCACCATAAGAATGCCATGAAAACAGCCCCTCCAAAACAATAGCCTAAAATAGCGCCATATCTCCTCCAAAACTGCATTTACCTCCAAAACAGTCACCATGCACCACCGAAAACTCACATATTTAAGCTTTGCATTGCCATGAATTCATTCATTCACGTTCCATTTTTACATGCATGATCCCGCTAAAACTAAAGTGTCAATTCCATGTTACATATAACTGTTGCATGTTATTTTTCAACACCGAATTTGATATATACCCCAATTCCCAAAGCCCAGGCTTTAAACCTAGCACTGTATCTCAAAGCCCAGGCTTTAAACCTGGCACTGTATCTCAAAGCCCAGGCTTTAAACCTGGCACTGTATCCCGAAGCCCAGGCTTTAAACCTGACACTGTATCCCAAAGCCTAGGCTTTAAACCTGGCACTGTTTCTCAAAGCCTAGGCTTTAAACCTGGCATCGTTACTCAAAGCCTAGGCTTTAAACCTGGCACCTTACCCAAAGCCCAGGCTTTAAACCTGGCACTGTTATCCAAAGCCCAAGCTTTAAACCTGGCATTGGTGTCATTCACTTACCTTATTTTCAAACACAAGCTTTCAAAAATTTCAAAAAAAAAAAAAATATCAAGACAACCAACAATCTTATCAAAAAGAACTACGTAACCCTGATTCTCCATCCCTGATGGAGATACGCAAGAGCAAGGTCAAACCTTGTCGAGCTCCCTAAAACCAAAATAAAAATATATTGTTTGTTTTATCTTAATCACTTTCTTGGGAAAATAAATGTTTTAAAAAATCACACTCAAATTACTTATTTAATTACAGGTACCGTCTTAGAAAGGGCGTTGTGGGGATGCTAACACCTTCCCCACACGTAACCGACTCTCGGACTCGAAATCCGTTTTCGCAAACTCTCATTATCTTGTTTTTGGTTTTTCATAGTTTTTCTTAATAAACTATGGTGGTGACTCCTCTGTTTTGAAAATTAAAATAAATTAAATTATTTTGTTCACCGTCCCCGTCGTGACCCCGGTTGCGACAATATTAAAATATTAAATAAAATAGCAATAGATAGGATGTAAATAATTTATTTATTTATTTATTTGAGTTGTTACTTGGGGATTGCTGCTTTTTGCATTTCTCAACTTCCCAACCAAATCAAGAGACTGTTGCTCCTTTTACAATCTATCTCAATCATAAAAAAAAAAAAAACTCTAAACAACAAATTTCCAAAACTCAATCTCACAGTGAATCATGGAAGCAAGAATATCATAACACTCAACAGAAACCTTAACCCCCATTAGAGCACTCAAAAGAAACCCTAAACCCTCTCAAAATCCTCCCAAATAAAAAAAATGAGCCAACACAGGAACCTAAACCCCATCATAACCCATCAAAGCACTCAAAAGAAACCCTAAACCAATATTTTTTATTATTATTATCATTATCATTTTACTTTGTTTTATTAACAAATCAATAAATAATGTTTTATTTCAAATAAATTTTGTGAAAATATAAAATATATAAATTTTTCAAACTTAAAATATCAAACATCATCAAACAAATTTTCAAATTAGAATTACGTGATCCTTGATTTTTCTTTATGAAAATATGTAAGATCAAATTCAATCTTTGTCGGGTCCAAAAAATAAAAAATATATTTTCTTTGTTTATTTTTACTTATTATGTTTATTTTATTTGCATTTTTATTTATTTGTTTTTATTTTATTTACCTCTTATTCAATAAATTAATTTGTTGTAAAAAAATGATTTTTTAGTGAATTCCCAAAACAATATATATATACACGTATATGTGTACATAAATTTTATAAATTAAAAAACAAAAATAATAAATTTAATCAAAAAATAGATAAATAATAAAAGATATTAAATATCACAACAGACAAATTCTATAATTAGAACTACATAAATTGTAATTTTTCATCCTGAATGGAAATACGTAGGATCAAGGACAATTCTTGTTGAGCCAAAAAAAAATTCTTTGTTTGTTTGTTTATTTTCATTTATTTGCATCTTTGTTCTTTATTTATTTGTATATATGTTTATTTTATTCACATTTTTGTTTATTTTCATTTATTTTATATACATCTTTGTTTTCTTAATTTTTATTTATTTGTATTTATTTTTATTTTTATTTATTGGAATTTTTGTTTTTTTTATTTGCATTAATATTTATTTGTTTTTTATTTATCTTTATTTGTATTTGTATTGTAATTATTTTTAGAAAAATGACAGTTTGTAAAACCACACTCATTTTTGCTTATTTAATTAAAGGTACCGTCTTAGGATAGGCGTTGTGGCGGTGCTAATACCTTCTCTACACGTAACCGACTCCCAAATCTATATATGGTTCGCAGAGATTTCTTTTTTTGGTTTTTCCCTAGTTTTTCATAATAAAGTATGGCGGCGACTCCAATCTCTAATAAAATATATTAAATGAGTAAAAATTTGTGTGGTTTTCTAATGTTTATCTTTCCCTTTTCTTTTTATTATTTATTTATCTTTTAAAAATAATGTTTGACTTTTTTGGATTGTTTATATTTTGTATATAATATTTTTTTTTCTTATTTTTAGGATTGCTTATTTTTATATATAATGTTTATTCTTTTTTATGTATTATTATTGTTTATTTTTATATATGTTTGTATTCTTTATTGTTATTGTGAAATATTGAACCCTAGGATAGACGACATGCTATATATATTTGTCTGGAAATTAACATCGAGAAAATGTCTAAAATAATGTTATTTAGTATTTCACTGAAAATACTTAATCAATATTCTTTCCTGGTTGTTTTGCGGGTGGGGGTTGGGTATGCATATTTCCTCCTTTACACACACACTTTTACATATCATGAGCGGGGCCTTATACCCGGGTATGTGAAGCTTAGAAATAGAGGAGTTGTGTAACAAAGGCCCAAAAAGAAACACTTCCTTTTTTGGTTGTTGTGAGAACTCCAACTAGAGTATGTTCGCTTTATTTACATATTCATAAATATGTCATTATTGATTGTTATGGGTGTGGGGTAGAGTGAGTCATAGCTCTAGTGGCCTTTAATAGGAAATTAGGATAAACTGTCCTCGGTGAGCGCACGTAAATGCTTAGAACTTAAAGCTCATTAGGTCCAACCCTAATTAGGGGCACTAAGAGAGATTTTTTGCAGCTCAGCGGTCCACCTGCCATTTGTAATTGTAAATAGTAGAGGTCTAAAACACTAATTATCAACATAAAGAGGCTAGATTTGGAAAATTAAATTTTTCTAAAAATCTTGACGTCACCTTTTCCCGCAAGATGTTTATGTTTTTTCATATTTCATGCATTACATACTTTCTTGTCCTAAAAAGGTTATATGATAAAATAACAAAAAAAAAACACTAAACATTTTTCCTAACACGCACTATATATTAATCTTATCCTAAAAAAATATTTGATAAAAAAACATTAATTTCATTTTTTTTCATTTTCATTACATATTTTCTTTTTCTATAAAATGATCTTAGAAAATAAAAATTAAAAAACAACTCAATCAAAAGTCATCTCAATAAATTCAGACTCATGTTATTTCTTCATGCATGTTTCACTACTTCTATAACTACTGTTTAATTGCATTTCTATTTTTATGTTTTCTTTCACACCTTTTCTAATTTATTCGAAAAATAAAATAAAATTTGTAGTTTAATTAGTTTACGCCTTTTTCTAATTTATCTGTAAAATGAAAAAGAACAATTTTTGCAGTTGTTAATTTTCATTTTTCTAATATTTTTACAAAAAAAATAAACAATCAAAATGGAATTTCATTTGACCACAGATTCTCATGATATTGTAAAAAAAGAAAAGCAAAATAGCAAAAAAGAAAATTAAAATAGAGTTTCATTCATACATTTATTTTTTTTAAGAATAAAAAATTATACAAAAAGGGGTTGCATCCATTCATTTATACATACATTATCATCCACATATATTTCTTAAAAAAAAAAGATTTATTCATTCATTCATACATCGACCTAGGACTTCATACATCCATACATATCTCATAGGATTCATTCTCATCTAGAGTTTCATGAACCATTTATGTACTCTCATGTAAATAGAATACATGCATTATCGTAAAAAAATGGTTTGAAATAGATTCAATGCATCGATCCATGCATATCCTCGTGCATTTATGCATTTTAAAAATCTTATTATATTCAAACATATATTCGTTTAGTAACCATAAAAAAAAAAAAGAAAAATAGATTTCATATATGCATTTTCATATCATCATGCATTCAATAAAAAAAATGAAAAATATCCAATTCATACATGTATTCTGCATTTTCTTAAGAAGTCTCAAATAAAATTTTATCATATGTTCATGCATTCTCATTGCACTTATGAATTTCTTTTAAAAAGTTGATATCCAACAATAATAACAAAACTTTAGTCTCATGGCATTCATTCATACATTTTCAAAAATGGAATTTCATACATTTTCATTTAAAAAAAGAGAAAAAGCAAAAGAAGAATTTCATGCATTCATAAATGAATTCTTTCAAAAAACAAAAAAATTCATGCATGGATATTCTCCAAAATTCATACATCCATATTTGTATTTTCCCAAAAATTTTATGCATTCATATATTTGTATTTTCAAAAAATTCTCAAAAAAGAAAAATTTTATAAAGGCATTCCTAGAAATTTCATGCATTCTTAAATACATTTTCTAAAAAAATTCACGCATTCTTAAATACATTTTCTAAAAACAAATTAATGCATCAATACATCCATATTCATTCAAAAAAAAAATAAATTTTTATAATTATTGTTTAATAGATTTACATTATTTATCTTTACATTTTCTTTTTACATCTTTTTCTAATTTATTTGCCAAATAAATAAATAAACAATTTTTATTAACATACATACATTAATTAGTTTTGCATGCATCTTACATCTAGGCATGTATCATATATCCACACATACATTTAGACATTCATCACATATATCACATATCTCAATTATCATACATTTAGACCTTCATCATACATCATATATGCATTCTAAAAAAAAAAAAAAAAAAAAACATGCATTCAAACATGCATCATATATGCATTCTAACAAAAAAACATGCATTCAACCATTCATCATATATGCATTCTCAAAAAAGAAAAAATTTCATGCATTCAAACATACATCATATATGCATTCTAAAAAAAAAATTATATATGCATTCTCAAAAAGCTTGATGAACTTGATTGTTCGAGCATTTGATTGATGATCCTTGTTTCAAAATATAAAAACCCAAAAATAATTTTTGTGCCTTTATATCATTTTCTTCATTACCTTGTTAACCTCTGACCACGTTACAAGCTCAATAAAGTCCATATTGATTGATGAATGATTACAATGGTTTTCATAAAGCTTAACTTTGTAACAAGAGGATGTAACTGATAATATGTGTCGAAAAAAAGGAAAAGAAGGAAATTGTTAGAATGCCTCTGTTAGAAGGGAGTCACCAGCTAACAAGTCCACTAAGAATAAAGCATCATAGAAGAATACTGGGGCAATCCGATTTCATCCGTACCCTTGCCATCCCATAGCCCATCCTTCACATACACAAACTGAGGCAGTTTGTGTGAGTTTTCCTTATAAAGCTTATTTCCTTGTTAGGAACAACTTTTACACTGAGCCTACTCTCATTTAAACCTATTTCTTCATGCCCCGATATGTTAAAGCTCACCTACCAAAACTGGGAAAATCCTATCCAAGGATGTGCATTCCTAATATCTTGCAAATGGCCCTACTCTTCTTTAAACCTATTTGTTCACACCCTTATAAGCTGAAACTCACCCAAATAGCCCAACATACCAAAATTGGGGCAATCCTATCGAAGGACGTGTGTTCCCAATACCTTGCAAATGCCCCAACTCTCATTTATACACTTACCATTCTACCTTGCAAATGTCCCAACTCTCATTTATACATTTACCATTCACCTAATGGGTCAAGCATGCATCAAAGTAGTGTTTCTAAACGAGAAGTTGATAATTACCCCATGTGAATATTAACCTCAACTTTGCAAGATCCCTTATTTATGAAGAAAAGAAGACAACATCTAATGAATTCAATGATCACAAGAAACAACTAATTCTAAACATTGAAATTTTTTGAAAAGAAAAACAAACGCATTTTGTAAGTACGTTTCTCCTTTGAAAATTTGTAAAATTTTTGAAAAAAATCATTTGTACATGCATTGTCATTGTTGGAAATTTTGAAAAAATATTTGTACATACATCTTTTTTGCAAAAAAAAAAAAAAACATATTTTGTACATACATTCTTTTTGAAAAAATAAATATTTGTACATACATTGAAAAAAAAAAGGAAAAAGAAACACATTTTCATGCATACATTTTCTTTTAAGGAAATTTGAACATACATTATCAGTGCAGATCATTAAAAAAAATATTGTTAAAAAAATTCGTTGAAAAATTTCTAGAAAATTGTTGGGAAAAATATTTTTTGTTGGAAAAATTGCTTGAAAACATTTTGAAAAAGATCATTGGAAAAAATTTGAAAAAAAAACTGAAAAAACATATCTTGAAAGAAAATCCATTGAAAACTTTAGAAAAGAAATTATTGAAAAAAAATCATTTTGAAAATTTCTATTATGACACTTGATTTTCTGTAGAAGCAAAATCTTGACCATCCTTTTATTTTACTCTAACACTTGTTTCCCTTCAGAAGCAAAATATTTGTCGTGCTTTTATTTGCATTTCGGTACTTAATTCCCTACAAAGCAAAATCTTGAAAATTCTTTTATTTTATTCGGCACTTGATTCCTTGCAGAAGCAAAATCTTGGTCATTCTTTTATTTTCTTCCGACACTTGATTCCCTGCAAAAGCGAAGTCTTAGTCGTTCTTTATTTGCATTTTGGTACTTGATTCCCTACAGAAGAAAAATCTTGACCATTCTTTTATTTTATTCGACACTTGATTACCTGTAGAAGCAAAATCTTGGTCATTCTTTTATTTTCTTTCGACACTTGATTCCCTGCAGAAGCAAAGTCTTGGTCGTTCTTTTATTTGTATTTTGGTACTTGATTCCCTACAGAAGAAAAATCTTGACCATTTGTTTATTTTATCTGGCACTTGATTCCCTGCAGAAGCAAAATCTTGACCATTATTTTATTTTATTCTGACACTTGAGTCCCTACAGAAGCAAAATCTCGGTGGTTCTTTTATTTGCATCTTGACACTTGATTTCCTATAGAAGCAAAATATTGGTCATTATTTTATTTGCATCTTGGCACTTGATTCACTGTAGAAGCAAAGTCAAGGCCATTTCAAAAAATAAAATTAAAAATAAAAAGAAAAACAAGTTTTCAACTATTGTACTTCTTTTGTTTTCCGAACGCAATAAGTATTTTCGTCTTTACTTACCTTTTATTTTAATAATGTGAAAATCTTGATTTTCAAATTATCTCGTAAAAGCCAAGTAAAGAGGGACAACTGTCAACACCAAATTTCGTCCGGTCAAATAAAATTAAAAAAATATATGATAAATAATAAATAATAATAAAAAATAAAAAATAAAGGATAAGATAATAAAAATACATTTTTATCAATGTTTAGAATTTAAGTTTGAATTTTATAATCTTCTATTTTTTTAATAATAAAATATGATTTAAATTCTCACATTTTCATTATTTTAGTAAAATATTTATGTGCTTTTAGAAAATAAAAATAAAAATAATAATAGAATTTACTTTTCTTTTATTTTTGTTGAAAAAAGATAAAATAGATTTCTTTAAAAAAAATAAAATAAATACTACTAATAATAATAATAATATTACGTTAAATAAAATAAAGAAATAAATATATAAATAATAAATGTAAAAAATTGTAATAGTAATAAAAATATGTTTTCATTTGAATAAAAAAAGAGTGAAGATTTGGATTATGTCCATATTATAAACAACTTGTAGAAAAGAAAATAAAAATAAAAAGGCCTGGTCTCTTAAGGTTTAAATGGAAAAATGAGCTTCAGTAGTTGACTAAGCTCTTTTAGCAATTTTTAGAATCAGTGTGCAAGTTATTTGATTTAATTAAAATTGATATAAATTTGCTTGATTAAACATTGATTGAGTGTGATTATGGAATTAAATCGAATTTTCAATAAAATAAATCTGAGAAAGTAACTTAATGAATTAGAGTGTATATTTCAGAGTTTTTATTGATAATCTATCATTTTGCTTTAATGCAAATAATTCTGATTAATCAAATTAATGTATCAATTTTTCTTAATTAAGAAATATTAATTGAAATTCACTACTTCAGAGAAAATTAGAAGCTTAAAAAGACAAATAATTTGTATGATTTGAGAGAATTTACAAATCACCATTAAAGTGCATATTGTATTTTTTAAAACTTATGTACCCTACATCAGTCTTGATTGCACCAAAAATAAAAAAAAAATACACATTAGACATGGAAAAGATAGAGACACACAGAATTACAACACTTAGGGTGTGTTTGGATTGGGGAGTGGATTTGAGGGAGTGGATTTGAGATGATTTGAGATGAAAGTGTGTGAAAAGTTTGGTTGTTTGGATTAAAAGAAAGATGATAAGATTTGAGTGAAAAGTTTATAAAAGTTTGTGAATGATGTGATAGCTATAATAAATATTTTAATATTTTTTAATATTAAAATTATAAAATTAAAAATATATACTTAAGATTAAAAAAAATAAAATATAATTTATTTATTTAATACAATTGATAATTTTATAAAAATTATATAAAGATATTAAATTATGTAATTTCTTTTAAATTGAAATTTAATTTATAACAAAATATAATCAATTTATGAGACTAAACTAATTAAATTTCTAAAATAAAATTTATAATATTAGATATTTTAAAAATAACTTTTATATTAAATTTAAAATAATACTATTATTATATAATAATAAATTATTATTATACAATTTATTCTAATTTAAATAATTATATTATTTTTATTAAAACATAATTACATTTATATTATTACTAATTAGTATAATTTATTTTATTAATAATATTTAATATTTTTATTTCTAAATATAATTTATTATTATTATATTATTATTATAATAAA
>Ga0209700_109895_pt1 | contig 10478 bp, 15 predicted proteins | sample SiratroredBW_FD_187528 | JGI IMG/M metagenome (GOLD analysis project Ga0209700, IMG submission 187528) | Root nodule microbial communities of legume samples collected from California, USA - Siratro red BW (SPAdes) (version 2) | ecosystem: Host-associated > Plants > Roots > Nodule | place: USA...
AATGAAACGAAAACGGAGGAGAAAAAGAGAACTCAAAGCTAAAAACGAAAACCAAAACAAACCGAGCTTGAAAACGAAAATGAAACGGTCAAAATGTAGCTACCAACCTTTATGATGGAGAAAGAGTGAAATGGAGTTGAATGAGGACGAAATGGAGGTCGCAAACGAGGAAGAAAGCCGCCGGAACAGTGCAGGAAGAAGGCGCGAACAGTTCAGGAAGCATAAAAGTGAAAGTGAAAACGCGTTGGGGGGTAAAACTGAGAGAACCACGTCGGTTATAGGCTCCCAACCGACGTGGTACATACCTTAATTTTACCGTCCTGTTTCATTTCAGTAACAAAGTCGCCATGACGTCGGTTACGTGGTCCAAACAGACGTCATGGGAGACTTCACCACGTCGGTTAGGACATATTAACCGACGTGGTGCATCAACGCCATTTTAAAATTTTAAATTTTTGAATTTTAAAGCTTAAGTGGGAATTCAATGGCGGTGTTTTTCTGTAACCGACGTTATATTGTTCATTTATTTACAAAAAAGCCACCGCGTTTTGGATAACGTCGTTTTTCCTTTTAACCGTCATTGAAGGCAGAGGTTAAATGTATATTTTGTACTAGTGTAGTTTTCATTTTCATTAAAATTTCTAAAACCTTTTTATCACTGTGCATTAATTTTAATTTAATTTTATGTGTACAACCCAATACAACATGGAAAAATAGGAGAGGAAAGGTGGGAGAATTAATCATCCTAAACTCTTGCAGTAGCCTAACCATTTCAATTAATCAATTAATTACTTAATTAAAATAGTATCTTTATGTCACAAATTCATTCCTTTAACTAAATTGTGTTATCTTCTCACAATTTCATATATCTTAAATTAAATTGTGCAATAGTAGAACGATTTATTCATAATGATAACGTGTAATCTCTGCACGATTTACCCATATCCGGAAATAAAATAAAAAATACACCATTTTGGGAATTTAAAAAAAAAATTACACTAGTTTGGGAAATTTGCCTAGGATTTAACACAACCTCAATTTTCGTCATTACGATTATATCATATTGCTTTTTGAATTACAATACCATATATCCTTTTCTATCATGCAAATATAGATACAAAGCGACACATTATATTATTCATAATTTATATGTGAGATATCCTCTCACACTCTTATTATTATTTTGTGATCTACACGGCGGGATGTTGAATACCGTAGTATCTCAACATTTCGGCCCTTTTCGTTATGCGTATGTTCCATTCTAATCAATTCTTAAATTGGTAACCAACGAATGATGTGTGGTTAAATAATATTTTGTCCTAATTAATGTATAAAAAAGGATTTTCAACTCCTCTAATTAGATGTGTTACAAAAGAGTAAACCTAATATATTATGAATGAGTTGAACAATAGAGTTTCCAGGAACAAAAGAGTAAACCTAGTTTGCTGGACAATAAACTTTGCAACATGTATTTTAAGTGAAAGATCATGGTTAGCTATTATTGACTTTGAGGAATCGATGACTTGCAAGTAAACATCCGTGTGAAGTTGGACCACTTGGATGAACTCAGATAAGGTAAAGATAAGGGAAGAAACATGCTAGCAGAGGTTCTCCAGGAAGTATAAAACCAAGGTGAAGCCAAGGTCATGGAAATCTAGTATGGCAAATGAGGGGCGACATACAGAAAGAAACAACTGATGAGAAGCTTGTTGCTAATTGGGAAGGATCCTTCCAGGTACGGGAAGACCTATGCAACTAATAGTGCGTTCAAATAGGAGCATCTTTACGGGAAACCTATACTAAGGACTTGGAATTCGCAACATCTAAAATTTTATTACAATTGAAATTCTAGCCGAGATGTACTGTTTCCTACCATCGACATTTTTCTCTAAAGTGGGTTTTGGTCAAGAAGGTTTTAACGATACAATAATAATTAATAAAAATTTTATCCAGTGAAGAAAATTTTAACAAATGTGAATCCCTTCTGATAAGTTCCCTTTAACTAAATGACATCTCGGTCAAGGAATGATGTAGAGCTCCATTGGTGCTTTAGCTTCAATGTACTCCAACGTGTAAAAGAAGCCTCAGGAAATCTTTGCAGCAATTGAAATGGAAAGGAGAGCTCCTTGATGTCGCGGAAGCAATGGATTATGGTGGAAGATCCGTAGAGAATGTTGTGAAGATGAAATGTATAGAGGAAGCTTTGCAATGGGAAATGATGAACTCGTTGGAGTAGGGTTCTTGATAGAGGTTAGGCCAACTATCAATGGTTTCTCTAAGTCTTTCTCAAGGAGAGAACTCAAAGATGAGCTTAAAACACGTGTTGGAAAATTTTCAACAACATTTCATTAAGATAATTGAAGCTATTTTACACTTTGCCTATGCATCTATTTATAAAGAAGAAGAATGAAGCAAAGCTTGTGGGAGAAGCTAAGTTAGGTAGCATATGAAAGAAACCACCCTAACCCTAGCTTGGTTCACACACTAGATACCCTAACCCTAACCCTAACCCTAGTCTGTGAAGCAAGTCACCTAAGCCAACCTTACTCTCCAAGCTTTCCTTGTCATGATGACATGTGGCATGCTCCCTTGGCTATTTCGCTGAATCTAGCCCTAGGCTCCACTCTAACTGATGGAGTACGCCCCAGCGACATTAATCAAAGAATAAAGAGGACAAAGAGCCAGAGGGAGAATTAAGAGCTTTCCAGAAGATTGGGCCCATCTCATCCTATTTGGGCTTTTAATCAGCTGCTCGGGCCCAAATATAAACATGAAGAAATCCCTTTGGAGAAAATAGAGTATTAAGGAGAAGTCCTCTAATTTGTATAAATTGTTTAGAATAATTTGGGCCTTGTATTTTTGGGCCATGTAGTGTAAGTTTGGGCCTTGAGGTCCATAAATAATGTTGGGCTTGATCAAGGAGTCCAAGTAGCACAAGGAGTTCTCTCCTTGTGCCACTTGTCACCACCTTGTTGTGAGAGCCTTGGAAGCTAGGTTCGGGAAGCTTGTCATAGAAGCTAGGGTTAGAAGCTTGTCTATAAGCTAGGGTTAGAAGCTTGTCTTATAAGCTAGGGTTTCTAGACCTAGCTTCTCCCATACCCTACCTAGATAGCTTGCATGGGAGGCTAAGTAGCTCATCCTTTCTTCTATAAATAAGAGGTATAGGAACCTCTCTTGTAGACTTGATTTGAGTAATGAAATGCTGCCAAATTTTCAGCACATTGCCTAACATTGAGTTTCTTCTCCTAGAAGCTAGAAGCTCTCTCTTGAAGGTTGGCCCAACCTCCTTCAAGGCTTTCACTATCTACTTCACCAAAACCTCACCAATCTTCACCTTCACGCTTCCTTCCGTGGTGAATCCTTTCATATTCATTGCTTCCGCATCATGAGGAGCTCCTCCCATGCCATTTGTTCGGTGCAACAAAGCTTCAACATGCGCTACATCCATGGGATCTTGCGTAAGAAGTTAGAGCACCTAGGAGCCTCTCTATCATTTGGTATCTAGAGCTTTGGTCTTCAAGAGCTAAGTTCTTGATTCTTTCACTTTGTTTTAGCTTGTCCGTGTTGTATACCATTGTTTTTTACATGTCTTGAATGTTTTCCTCCGATTGAAAGTGCTTTAGTTGAATTTAAACGGTTCAAAACACATCAATCTTCTTGAACTTTCTAAAAATACATTGTTTAGGTGTTCTTGTATGTGCTGCAAACTGTTTTTGATATTTCTTGTGTCTTCTTTGATTTTAGTCGGTTCAAATTGTTCATTTGTGTTCTAGCTTTCAATTTTATGATCCATAGTATATGTCAAAGTCATGTATGGTTCCAAATTGTCGTAAACTCCTTAGGTTTACACTTGTAGATTAGGTGTTTGTGCAAATGCTTATGTAGAAAATTATGAGCAGAATGTGTTAGATGTATTGTGTCATAGAGTGTGCTTTTGTGTGCCTTTTAATTTTGCAATTTTGAGTTCCTTAATTCATTATTAGATCACTAGTGAGTTTTTTCGAGTCATAATACTCCTATATGTCTTGAAGTTTGTTCAAAAATTCCTTAGAATCCATAGGTTTCTTGACTCTATTCTGAAACTGTTTGCATCTTTGATCACTGACTTGGATGATTTACTGCCACTGGATTCTTACGTGTTTTCAAGTGAAATTTTGAGAGAGGCTTTGTTAAGATATTAAATATGTTGTGTTGAAAAGGCGCATTCAGATTCAAAATACAACAAAATATATAAATTGAAAAAGTCGAATGCTGTTGATGTTTAGAATTCTAACAGAATGTGTAATTGTTGTGCCTCTGTGATTGAATTACTTCATCTAATCTAGTGACCGTAATTCCTCAAATTTGGAGTGATCATAGTTTGAGATGTTAGGAATGTATGGTAAAAATTTGGTGATCTAATTCCAAGTAATCGGACTGTGACAAATTTTTTAAACATTGTTGCCGGATAACTTTTGGAATTGGAAAAATTGCATTACTGTGTTGATGATTTGCTCTCTGTAAAAAAATTACTGCACCTTATCCAGTGACTATTTTGTGCTAAATTTTTGTGTGAAATAAGTTCAATATGTTGAGAATATGTGGTAAAAAGTTTGTGCAAAAATTTGTTCTGGATTAGTCACAACAATGCTTTGAATCAAGACTGTAGGAGCCTAAGTGTCAGAGAAAAAAAAAATTAGAGAAAAAAAATGTGAAACAGAAGGCTCTCGGTCCTGAATATTTTTAGGAGGATTCCAGTGCTGTTTTGAGCCAAATTTTTGCAAGGAGTTTTGTTTAAGTGTTGAGCAGTTGAGATAAAAATTTTGTGCAAAAATACATTGCAAATTGCTTACCATAAATTGCACAAGTGACGCTGCCAGAGAATTAGCGTATGAACTGAAAAACTGCCACTGTACTGAAATTGCTCACTGTGTTGGATTTAGTCCGAGCGCAATATTGGTACTTAATTTTTGAAATTTGGAGTGGACGTTTCTTACTGTGTTGTGAGTTTGTGGTTAAAATTTCAAGACAAAAGGAGAACTATACCGATTACCATAAATCAAGCACATACTGCTGCCAGGAATGAATTCTAGTCTTTTCTTTGCTGTTTCTTAATCTACTCTAGAGCCATTCCTAGATTATCTTTTAAGTGCTAAACTTCCATTCTAAGCCTTAATTTCTTGATTGTCATTTCTAATTACATTCCTTTGAGTTTGTCATCTTATAATCCTTTGAGTTGTGCTATTCAAATTAGCTTTTATTGCTTTGTATTTTATTACCTCATGGTGAATTAGTATTTTGGTGAAGCACTTGAGTTGAGTTGAGGCCAATACATCAAGAGCTGAACTTCCAAGCACTATTGGAGAATGATTCACAATGAGAAATGCGGTAATGCTGCAGAAAATTTTTCTTGAACAAAGTACACCAAAGGAGTGATACACTAGTGTGGCAAATTTACAAACACAAGGAGTGCATATTTTGGGAATTTTGATTTTCAGCAACATTTTCATTGTATTCAATTGAGTTGTAATTTGCAAAACTCTTTTTCATTAGTGGAATAATTCAAAACGTGTAGACGGTGAAGTGTTTCTAAGGTCCTTGGTGCCAAAGAACTTCACCTTAGGACTCGGCTAGCTTTAAGTTTTCAAGCATTAGCTTTACTTCTTTTTGTTTCTTTCCAATTGTGCAAACCGACTAGTTTCATTCTTTGCATTGAGTCGCCTTCATTTGCGACTTAGTGGACTCATTGTAAGAATGACTAGAAAGGTCCATTGGACAAGGCTCTGGCAAGGAAAGTCTTGGTACTTAAGCCGTCCTAGTGACGCACCTCACTTTCCTGGGAGACCCCTAGTGTGCTAGACTAGTTTGTCTTATCTTGAGAGCACTTCTTCACAAAATTTAAGATCTCGACATTCCTTTCACCATAGTGGCAATGAGTCTCAGGACAATACATCAGATTCTCTTGAAATTTTTTTTGGAAAAACTTCGGATTATGAAAATGAACGCTAATGTACAATTTCCTATTATGGCGGAAGAGTTAAAGACCTTAAAGAAGAAGGATCACCAGTATAAATTGAAAACTAGTTCATCCAAAAAATATTATTATTCTGATAGTGAGAATGAAAAACCCAAGCAGAATAGCATGAGAGCAACTGATCACTATCAGCCTGACCTTTATCACCACCCCAAGAAAGAAAGAAAACCTAAAGAAACTAGAGTAGATCTTCCTCATTTTCATGGTACTAATGTCATAGATACATTCTTGGATTGGGAGATGAAGGTGGAACAATTGTTTGAGTGTTATGATGTGAGTGAAGAAAGGAAAGTTCCCCTAGCCACTCTTAGTTTCCAAGGTCATGCATTGCATTGATGGACTGCCTTAGTGAGGGATAAACTTCTTCATCATGAACCGACCATAGTGTATTGGAATGATCTTAAAAGTGCCCTTAGAAGAAGACATATTCCTTCATACTATCATAGTGAACTCATGGACAAACTTCATAGGCTTAATCAGAAAAACATGAGTATTGAAAAATATAGGCAGAAAATGGAATTGTATATGATGAGGGCAGGAATTAGAGAACTTGAAAATGTAACTGTGGCTAGATTTTTAAATGGATTGAATATAGAAATAAGAGATAAAGTAGAAATTCTCCCTTATAGGGATTTCCATGACTTAGTGCAAATTTGTATAAAGGTTGAACAACAAGTTTTGAGAAAAGGCACAAGTTAAAGTTCCTACTCTGACTCTTATTCCAAGACTAACTATGAGAGAAAGGGAAAATCTTTAAGCGAAAAACCAAGAGAGAATCCCACCAAAGCCATAGTTCAAGAGAGTGGTAAGAGAGAAGAGGAGAAGAAGAAGATAAAAACAATAAAAAGACTAGAAAAACATCTAGCTCACTTAGGTTATGAATTTAAAGGGATAAAACTTATAGAAGAAAAATTAAATAGAATGATTCACAAGGAAAAAGAGAAAAAAGAAAAAGAGCGGAAAGAAAGACGAGAGAGGAAAGAACAAGAAAGACAAGACAAATGTTTGTCTAGAGCTGAACCAGACATTGATATAAAATCCTCTTCTTTAGAACCATCTTGTCAGAAGTTGAGTGAACCTTTGTATGGAGCTGAAATAGATGTTGACTCCTCTTCCATAGAAAAATCTTGTGAGGAGTTAGTTGAAGAGAAACCATTGTCTAGGGATATCGACACAAACTCCTCTTACACAGAAAAATTTAGTGAGGTCGACACAAACTCCTCTTACATAGAAAAATTTAGTGAGGATATATTTGTATAACAATCTTTGTCTGGGGCTGAGATAGACATTGGCACAAAAACCTCACTCATTGAAAAACCTTGTGAGCTGCTTGAAATTAAACAAGAAGATCAAAATATTAGGCAAACTCATAGGGTAGAAAAATATTCAAAAATAAAAAATAAAAGTATCCTTCAGATCATCTATCCAGGTTTAACATCAGGTAAATGGTACATTAACCTGGGAAGACAGGTTCGTTTCATTTGCATTTTTAAATGTTATGAGAAAATGTCATTTGTTTTACTATTTTCATGTTTTTATAGGATGGTGTTTGATCCTGGAGGAAATTATGAATAAATCAACAATAATAAAGCTTCTGTCCGTAACACATTGTATGATCTGGGGCAAAGGGAGGGGATGATGGAGTACGCCCTAGTGACATTAATCAAAGAATAAAGAGGACAAAGAGCCAGAGGGAGAATTAAGAGCTTTCTAGAAGATTGGGCCCATCTCATCCAAGTAGCACAAAGAGCTCTCTCCTTGTGCCACTTGTCACCACCTTGTGAGAGCCTTGGAGTGCAAGCTAGGTTTGGAAAGCTTGTCATAGAAGCTAGGGTTAGAAGCTTGTCTTATAAGCTAGGGTTATAAGCTTGTCTTATAAGCTAGGGTTTCTAGACCTAGCTTCTCCCATACCCTACCTAGATAGCTTGCATGGGAAGCTAAGTAGCTCATCCTTTCTTCTATAAATAAGAAGTCTAGGAACCTCTCTTGTAGACTTGATTTAGTAATGAAATGCTGCCAAATTTTCAGCATATTGCCTCAAGTTCACATTGAGTTTCTTCTCCTAGAAGCTAGAAGCTCTCTCTTGAAGGTTGGCCCAACCTCCTTTAAGGCTTTCACTATCTACTTCACCAAAACCTCACCAATCTTCACCTTCACGCTTCCTTTCATGGTGAATCCTTCCATATCCATTGCTTCTACATCATGAGGAGCTCCTCCCATGCCATTTGTTCAGTGCAACAAAGGTTCAACATGCGCTACATCCATGGGATCTTGCGCAAGAAGCTAGATCACCTAGGAGCCTCTCCATCACTAACCCTAATGCGCCTAGGGTTTTTATTTACGACAAATGAAACTATTCTATGTTTACTAAATTTACAAATTTTAACAAGGAATCAAATTTGTCAACATTTTTAATTCAACTGGTGCTTCTGATTCCCCTTGTTCCTCTATGTGTCTTGCCATGACTCTAGCGATAGGACATTGTTTGGACCTTCTTCCATCATCCTCTCCCTCTTGAACAGGATTTGTCCTCAAATCTAAATCATTTTCCTTATCATCAGTACTACCTGTAAAAGGAAGTAAGTCAGTGACATTAAAGGTAGTGTGTAGTTTACAATAATCATTAGGCAAATCTAACTGGTAAGCATTATTATTGATCTTTTTGAGGATTTGAAAGGGTCCATCACCACAAGGGTTGAGTTTTGAGTTTCTTTGTTTTGGAAATCTATTTTTTTTCTCAAATGGAGCCAAACCCAATCACCTTCCTCAAAGATTATCTCCCTCTTCCCCTTATTATTTTACTTAGCATATTTTTCCCTTTGTTTGTATTTGTATTTTAACCTTCTCATGTAACTTCCTCACAAAATCAACCCTTGATGCCCCTTCTTTATGAATAAAATCTTGTAGATTGGGTAAAGGTATTAAATCCCTGGGTATGAGAGGGTTAAAACCATGTACAACTTCGAAAGGTGAAAGTTGAGTAGTTTTGTGAACTACTCGGTTGTAAGCAAACTCAATATGGGGTAAGTACCCATCCCAAGATTTGTTGTTTCCCTTCAAGATAGCCCTAAGCATAATTGATAAAGATCTATTTGCAACTTTTGTTTGTCCATTCATTTGAGGATGACATGAAGTAGAAAACTTAAGTATAATTCCTAACTGTGCTGAGAGTGTCCCTAGAAATGGTTAATAAACTTTGGATCTCTATCTGAAACTATGATTTTGGGTAACCCATGAAGTTTGACTACATCCCTTAAGAAGAGTTTGGAGATGTTTCTTGCATCATATATCTTGTGGCAGGGAATAAAATGAGCCATTTTGCTAAACTGGTCTACTACCACAAAAATAGAATCCTCATAAGGTGCACAAGCAATTGGCAAAGGTGTATACCATCCATGAGGCATAACTCTAGACTTAGCTTGTAAACAAGCAATGTAATTTAAAAAATACCTCTGATGTCTCGTCTCATGTGAGGCTATAAAATTTTTCTTTTAACATGTTCAAAGTCTTTTCTACCCCCAAAATGTCCCATGAGACCACCTTTATGTGTTTATTTTATAAGGATTTTTCTATGTGAACTAAGGCATATACAAAGTTTTCCTTCTTTAAAAAGATACCCTTGATTTACACAGTAACCTCCTTGAGGCTTTGTTTGACACTTAGCAAAGATAGATGAAAATTCAGGATCTTGGCTATACATTTTAGTTATGTTATTATATCCAACAATCTGGGCTTCCATTTTAGAAAATAGCACATGTCTACGAGACAATGCATCAACAACCACATTTGTTTTTCCCTTCTTGTATTTGATTACATACTGAAACTATTCTAGAAATTCCATCCATTTAGCATGCCTTTTATTTAATTTATGTTGACCCTTTAGATATTTAAGTGACTCATGGTCACTATGAACGATGAACTCTTGGGACACAAGGTAGTGTTCCGAAGTTTGAAGCGCCCTAACCAAATCATAGAGTTCTTTGTCATAGGTGGCATAATTAAGAGTGGTGCCATGGATTTTTTCACTGAAATATGCAATTGGGTGCCCACTGTAATAAACAACACCTATGCCTATTACTGATGCATCACACTCTAGCTCAAAAGGTTTAAAAAAGTCAGGTAGAGCTAAAATGGGTGTATTGGTGAGTAAGAACTTTATTCTTTGGAAAGCTTTTTCTTTTTTTTTTCTCCCTAATGGAATGTAACATCTTTGCTAACCAACTCATTGAGAGGTGAAGCTAGACTAGAGAAATTAGACACAAATCTTTTGTAAAAATTGGCAAGGCCATGAAAACTCCTAACTTCTCCTACATTCTTTGAGGTTGGCCACTCTTGGATGGATTTTATTTTGGTGGGATCAACATGGACCCCATTTTTATTCACAATGAATCCTAAGAAAACAACACTATCTACACAAAATGTACCTTTTGAAAAACAAGTTTAGGCTGAGTTCAAGAGAGGGGCG
>Ga0209700_109896_pt1 | contig 10477 bp, 5 predicted proteins | sample SiratroredBW_FD_187528 | JGI IMG/M metagenome (GOLD analysis project Ga0209700, IMG submission 187528) | Root nodule microbial communities of legume samples collected from California, USA - Siratro red BW (SPAdes) (version 2) | ecosystem: Host-associated > Plants > Roots > Nodule | place: USA...
TATATATATGTATGTATGTATGTATGTATAATCAATTAATTTATGGAAAATAATATATAATTAGCTTAAAAAGTTATCTATTAAAATTTCATTTCAAAACATAATTTAATAATTATGAACGAAAGATTTTTTATTCCATGTATTTGCTAATATCCGTGTATAATATAAAGTCCCTTTGGCAAAAGCAAATCTCTCTGGAAATCAAAAAAAATCTTTAGTGTCCCTTTTTCTTCTCCTTATTTTTATAACGTATAAAGAAGGAGATTTATTTTTATAATGTATAAAGAAGGAGATGAGATTCTGAAATCCACTTAGATATCTCTGTGTCACAAAAACTTTCTTTTATTTTTATTTTTATTATAATTATTATCATTGTTATATATCGCGCGTGAATGAGATATAGGTCATCCTCGGATATGAAAAAAAAGAATATGATGTGTCATGCAGTGATTGGTCGGATGAGTTGACCAAGTCAATCCTTTTCAAAACTGCGCCGTCAAATCCCGAACAGCTATTTACCCGCTTTCACCGGCGACACTTTTGCTTCTTTTCATTTTTTCTTTTCTTTTTCTCTTTTATAGAACCATTTGATAATTCGTGAAAAATCTACGAGAGTTCCTTTTCTTTTTTTTTCTTCATTTTTTGAAAAAGGTGTGGTTTGTCTCGCCTGTGTAATTATTATTTTTTAGATTGCATGATTGTTAAGAAAAAAAATCAAATTCTTCAAATAACTTAGAAGTTAAAAAATTTGTATGAGCTTTTTTTTCTGAAATATAAAACTTTTTCCAGTGTAAAAGCTCTCAAAAGTAATTTTTTATTTTGTATCTAAACAGATTCGAATGAGTAATTTGTTCATATATAAATATTAAACATAATTGATCCCGTTTCTAGGTGATTAAAGTGTGTGATTCAAGTTAATAAACTATTACATTTGTTATTCATTGTAAAATAATTGCTGAAATTGTTTTTCTTAAAACTAGTTAAAGTTTCAGATTTATTTAATCATACATTAATGTAAAAGATTAAAGAAGGTAATCTTGAATTTTTCCGACGATATTTTCACTGATTCTATTATTTTTAAAAGAAATAATAAAAACATAAGAATATTGCTTAAGTTAACGATACGTACACGTTTGTAACGAATACTCCGAGAACAGAGGAAAGCGTGCATCGTGAAACGTTGAAGCGATAGCATGCACGTTTTGCCAGGTGTACTGTCCTTTTTCTTAATCATTGTAGAGTCCTGTAATAGTTTATTTTGAAACAATTATATATAATTTGTGATTCTAAGATTTTTCCATATGTTTTACATTTTAAAAATAGAAATATTTAATCTTCATTTTTTAAAAATTAATATTTAAGTAAAATGATCAAAATTAAAATATTAACATTCGCTAATGTATGAGACTCTCTAATTATAGTCTTATTTATTTGTTTTATAATGATTAAGATTATTATAATATTAGCTTTTTGGCAATTATATTATTATTATTTTACTTTTGTAACAAATTGAATAGAATGTAAAGAAGATAATAGATAAATTTAAATGTTTGACTTCTAAATAATGTAAGATGATTGGACATATACAAGTCTTTTAGTTAAAGGTTAAGAGAGCAAGATTTTATAAAGATATTATTCAATTAAGACAATTTTTCAACTAAGGACTAAGAAAACAAATCTTCCATTTAAATGTCACTCACCACATTTAAGATATTGTCTAATTTAGAGTTCAAAACTTCATTATAATTTTGTTTTTAAAAAATCACTTTAAACTAATCTTCAATAAAGAGAAATCACATCTATTTAACATTACCAAACAACTTCCATATTAAAAATTTTACCATTCTCATATATATATATATATTTCTACATTTTCAAAATACATCAATCCAACAATTCATATAACTATATTATTCCTGCATAAAATACGTCATTTTGACAAAGTCATATGTATATATTTCATACATTTTATCACAAGGTGTTATGAAAATTTAACTACCTTATCTTACTTGAAAATTAAAATTATAGTTATTCAAATCAGATATCTCATAAGTCTTATTTTAAAAAAGTAAATTCAAATCTACCTATAAAAAACCCTTATCATCAAACCAAACGTATCATTACGACATTAAACTAATTGAAATTCATCTTTATCTATCAAAACACATATGCAAGCACTTATTTCTAAACATGCAACCAACTAACCCAATAAAAATGAATAAAGAGAAGCTTATTTGAAATGAAAAATTGATCGGTATATTTTTTCTTTTATATGCTAATGTATGACAAACTCAAATCTTAACAGAAGAGCTACTGATATCTCATGAACTTATAGAAAAATTATGATTTTTATAAAATAAAATTTGAATTTTCTTTTTTATTTTTTATAACCTTTTAACTTAACTAATAAAATATTCAAAATTAATCTCATTTAAATCATTTATAATCTTAAACAAATTTAATTTAATTTAACTATTAAAATATTTTATCTATAATTTGTGCATGTGAAGTGTATACAATTTTTACCGCCATAATTTGTGTACAAACCACGTTAGATACTCGAATTATGTTAGATACTCAAATTAATAAATCTATTAGCAATAACTTATTACTATAAGATCTGCGCCATTCATTTTTTTCCTTGTGGAAGATATTTAGGTAAAAATAATAATTTATATTTTATTAGAATTTAATTTAGAGTAAGTTTATTTTTACTTTAGGATCTCTTTATCTAAATTCTTTCATTTAATATGATTTCAGAGTTTCATATATTGTGTGAGTTAAAAATGATATTCTCTTAACTAGTTTATCTATTAATTTGTTTTTGGTTGATTTAGTGTTATTTCATCATGTCCCTTTTGGTGTATTTTCAAATATCATTTTATCAATTTTTTGGGGAACAAATAATTATTAGGTAATAAATGCTATTTTTAATTATAGGTCATTTGGTTTTAATTATAAAGTATATTTTTGACATTGGTTTCGAACTTAGATAATGGTATTGAAATGGTTAAAAATTAATGTTTTCGATTGTTTGGTTTGAATTTAGTGTTATTGTGTTTTTATTTGATATTGAATATAATAATTGGTTGAAGTTGTCAATTTGGATACTACTAGCTAATTTAAAATAATATATGAGTTCAAGTAGTAGTAAATTGTGTTAAAAACTATGTGGAATATACAAAGATGGTTTTTGAAAGTAATTAACTTGCACCTCTTTATGGTGAATCTTTGGCTTGTCCTTCAGTGTTGAATAATTACATTTTGTTTGAGAAGATTTACTTTGATTAAAAATAATATGATTTTGTTGTTCGAAATTGGATATGGGAGTTAAAATTTATGGTTTTGGTAAAATTTTATAGAATTTTTGGTTGTACCTAATTTGCCTAACAAATGACAATTCATTCTTTGAATCTCGGCAAGGAACAAAATTAGTTTTAAACTTAATTCACCTTGTGAATCTCAATTTTGTAAAATGTAAACGACCAATAGAAAATAAGAAAAAGCCTGCTAGATAGACCGTACAACCAAAGAGTGGAAGAATACAACCAAACAAGAATAACCTCAAAAATAAAAAAAAGAATGATTGAAGAGAAGAGAAAAGAAACTTTAGAAGATTTTTACTTATCAAAATGGATTGATACAAATGACAAATTACTAGCTCTATTTATAGTTCTCATGGGAACATTCTAGACTCCTAATTAATTTGAACATTCTCAACTACCATATTAATGGTAGACATCTCTAGAATATTGTAAAAAACAAAAAATTAACTTTATTTTCAACACTCTTCCTTAAAGTGATTTTTTGGATATTACCTTGAGTCTCGTACAAAGGAAGTCTTGGAAAAAGACTTTTGTGAAAATGTCGACAATATTTTCTTCACTTTGCACTTCCAATGCGTCAATGGTGCTTTCAAGAACTTTTTCTCTAAAAAAGTTATGCTCCTCTGGTTCTTGGGACAATTGTGTTTGTGCATGCGTTTGTGTTTACATTTGATCTCCCTCCAGTTCCGCTTTGCACTCTGTTCTACACGATTTCAATCCAATAGAAACTCCAAACAACTTAGGAACCACTACCTCTATCGTATTCGCCATCGTACATGGCAAGAAGCCAACAGCGCCATCGACATACACGGTATCATCAATCGAAGAAACATGCTTCGTAGGCAAAAGCTCTAGAGCCTCCCCTTCCGATACCGACACACTCACATCACTAGCAGATGATTCTAACTACCGACGGCTAAAACCAGAACCGTAATTAGTCATCAAAGTGAGTATATTATTACACAAACTCTTCAACTGAATCATCTCGTGATTCAATTGCTTGTTCTCTTTTCTATGTTGTTAGCACTAGTGGGTTGTTGTGAAGATTTGAAGAAGCCAACCATGTGAAGAAGTTCAAGACCATGTGATCATATATGGAATGCATGAAGATTTCATGAAGATTGAAGAGCTTGGTCTAGAACCTAGGAGTGTGTGTTGTTGTCAAGTTTGAGTTCAAATCAGTGATGTATGCAATCTTAATCAAGGATAAGCTCCATAAGTATTTTTTGAATTAACAAAAGATTTGAGAAATCATTAAAATCAGAAATTGCATTTTGAATAACTGTTTTAACTAACTTAAGAAAAACAATCGACTGTTTGCCAAAACAATCGATTGAATTTTTAAGACAGTTGTCTATAAATATTTGGCGCGTTTTTTAAAACAGACATGAAAGCATTCTAAACATTTTTCTGAGCAAGAACATTGTGTTTTCAAAGAGAGAAAAAATGCCTTCGTGTCTAATGATCAAGATCAATCAATCATTTTTCATCAAGAACTGTTTCTCAAACTACTACTAGAGCTTTGAGTTGACTGAGACAGTTTCATCACTGATCTGATCATCAGACTAAGCCTTCTATACCCTTTCTTTATTACTTTTGTAATATGTTGTATAGAAGTGCTTGTTTTGCTGAGTTTGTAATAATTCTGTCATTGTACTGAAGTTTATTCTATTATGAGTTACCTGGGTTGGTAATTCTGTTTGTACAGTGGTTTCTGTACAGGTTGTAACTTGTTGAGGGGAGAGGGGTTTTCTGGAATATACAATGGAGTCTGTATAGTTCTGGGTTCTGCTGTAGGTTCAGCAGATTGTTTTCTGAGGGCAATGAATTCTTACAGGTAGCAAGTTGTTGTTTTTCTGTAAACTGATCTAGTTTGATCTTTTTATAGTGGAAATCCTTACACAATTGTTGTTTTTCTGTAAACTGATCTAGTTTGATCTTTTTATAGTGGAAATCCTTACAGTGGTGTAAGGGACTGGACGTAGCCCTTGAGGAAGGGAGAACCAGAATAAATCCTTGTGTCTTTATCTCTCTTGCTCTCTCTCTTGACTGTCTTGATAAATCTTGTTGTGTTTCTTGAATTTTCAGAATCTGTTGACTCTTGCTAATTGAATAATTTCATCAACTTTCTGAAAAATATTTTAAGTAACTTCTGAAAACATATATTTTGTTTTAACATAGTCTACTCTTAACAGTTCTTAATCTTATCAATAACCAGTATACTAGTTTTCTATAAATCTGCAGTTTCGCAACTTACTGGGTTCACTGTTCATCAGTTTGTTTTTCTAGAATAGTTAATCTTTCATAATTGTTGATTAAAGACAGTTCTCATCACTTAACATAGTTTGTATTGTTTAATAAAAAGTTCTTTAACCAGTAATTCATTACATACTTGAATCTAATATAATTCTTTGATTTCTGGAATTAATTTTCAAGAACTGCTTTTACTATACACTGTGTTTTCAAGAACTGTTTTCTGGTTTTAGTTTATTGTATCTAGTTGACTGATATTGTACTGGAACTGTTTTTGAACCTTTGTTGTTTTCTTTACATATCATCTTGAATAGTTTTCTATAAAAATAATTCATTCTCCAAATAGTTTGCGAAAAGTTTTCAAGTGTTCAATTCACCCCCCTCTTGAACTTGGCTAAAACATATTTTACATAAGTCGTTCAATTTCCTCTAACAGCTCGGGTGTAGTGGTGCAACTCCTTGTGTTTTGCATTGAATTATTATTTTCAACAATTAGAGATGAGTTTGAGAATAGTACTTGTTTATCGTAAGAAGTCGTTGGGGACATTGCTTTTATCACCAGTGTCGTACAGCCACAGTTACAGTATTGGCCGTGAATTTGGCTTCATTCCCATCGTACTTTTGGGGGCTAGAAAACTTGGATTGATCTTCCCTTAGATGATGACCACAACTAGAATCCACCATCCAGTCATTTTCAAAGTTGATAGAAGCCAAGGCATAAACATATTTTGTTTCTGTCACAAAGTACTTCCCCCAGTCTTCTTCCTTTACAATCTTATCAGCTACATTACTCTTGTAATTTAGCTAAGCAAAATCTTTTGACATGCCCAGTTTTGCCACACCGATAACATTTAAAAATTTTCTTACTAGAGGTAGTCTTAGAAGACTCACCACTAACTCCATTCGGGCTCGAGTTGCTTTGGCTATGTGGGCGAGAGGTCGGGCTATTTCAAATTTCTTTATTCTTGAGAAACTTCTATCTTGCCATGAGAGCACTCCCTTCTCCTTCTTTTATTGAGACACTATCCATTTGCTTTGCTAGTGACTCTTGAGAGGATAGTAGATTCTCTAACTCCTCCAAGGATGGTTGTTGAACCCATCCTTGTATCGAGGTGACATAAGGAATGTACTCTGACTTCAATCCTCAAATAATAATTCTCCTTATTCCAGCTATGGAAATTGCTTCCTCTGTATTTAACAAAGAAATTTCCGAACAAAGATTTTTAACTTTAAGGAAATACTCGGAAATGGAAAGATTACTTTGTGTGGTGTTGGCGAGCTCATTCTCCAAAATTTGAAGTCGGACTTCATTCTTCTTGTTGAAGAGTCTATCAAGAGTTTGCCAATTTTCATGGGTTGATTTGCACCGCATGATGTGATCGAACAAGCCGTGAGAAATCGGCAGCTTCAACACGAACTTCGCCTTTGCATTCAATTGCTTCCATTTTTTGAATGCATCAGCATTTCCTTGCTCGTCTATGGGAGAAGTTGTATTGTTCCTGTCAACAACATCCCATAAATCTTCACCAACGAGGTAAGACTCCATACAAGTCCTACATACCTTTTAGTTGGACTGATTTAATACCTCAATACCAAGTCTATTACGATCACTTGAATCCATTTTTGAGGTATCGATTTATTTCTCACCAAGGGATCTTGACACACGATACTAGAGCCCTTATGGCTCTGATACCATGTAAAATGTAAACAAACAGTAGAAAATAAGCAAAAGTCTGCTGGCCCAAGACCGAACAACTAAAGGGTGGAAGAATAAAACCAAAGAAGAATAACCTCAAAAATAAAGGAGAATGATTCAAGAGAAAAGAAAATAAACTTTAGAGGACTTTCACTTCTCAAAATGACTTGATACAGATGACAAATAAGTAGCTCTATTTATAGTATTTCTGGAAACATTGTAAACTCCTAATTAATTTAGACATTCTCAACTATCATATACCATATTAATGATAGACATATCTAGAATATTGTAGAAAACAAAAAAATCAACTTTATTGTCAATTTGACAACAGTAAAATAATTTTTTATTTAAATTCACTTAACAAATTACATCTTACCAAACAAATTTGTTTTTGTCTTAAATGGTATGTTTGGTTGAATGGTATGATTTGAAATTATTAAAAATGTTTATAAATGAATCGAATAAAGTATCAATATAATATAGAATATGATAATTCCAAAGAATTAATGTATATTATTTTGGATTATTAAGGTCACTTGCCTAAGATTATACGTCGAGTAAATTTAAGGTTGGTAATATTAAGCACATCAACGTATTATTAAGAAGAGATCTCTTATTTCATACATAATATAAGTTATTTAAATTAAGATATCAAGTAAATTTGAAGTTAAGAGAGTTCTTACATCAGTATTATATTCTATAGGTTGTAAAATTATTTCAGCAATAAATTTATTGTGACTTTAAACCTGAGATTCACTTGTAAACAAAAACATTTTCAAAAGAATCATATAGAATCAACTTGATTGTCTTAATATATTTAAATAATGACTAACTTGTATATATTTATGGATTGATTATGATTTGGTAATAACTTATCTTTCTATATATTTTTTTAACATAACTTTACTTAATATAGGAACATAGGACAACATAGTTTTAAGAGATGTTCTTGTATAAACCTAGATAGTTTATCTCTCTATATATATTGTTTCTTTATGTTGTAAGGTTCGGAGTGTTAGAGTTGGTGAATATCTCACACAATCTGATGTTATCCACTTTCTTGGAGATAATAAATCTCACAGACTAAAATACATATAATAGGAGTTAGTTTATTTCTATTTTATTTACACAATACAGATTTTGTTTCCAGGAGCACATATTCCAACACAGAAATTAGCTGTATGTGACTCTGTGCTAAGATGTCATTGGGATTTAGCATTTGTAATATTTTTTTGGCAAGATTTGGCATGTTGAATGTGGGATTGTAACCCCAATTTGCAATTTTTTAAGCCTAAAGTTTATTGGGGAAATTTGTTTTTATCCCTTTTAGAATATTGAAGTAGGGGATTGGTGGAAACACAAAACACTGCAAGCTCCAATAAGTATTATATTTGTGTGTTGGTGAGTTATTTGTTTAATTTGATGATACTACATATCTAATTCAAACTCATACTATAATATAAGAATTAGTGATTTGTACGGTCGGAGAGCATCCAGTAGAATCCAAAAAGTTAAGGTAACGCAAATTCCAACTTTACTAATTAATTAATAAAACAAACAACTTGTATGCCAATAAAGATTGCACAATCCTGTCCCATGAGCTATATTTTTATTAATGATTGACCAATTAAATTAATTATTTTTTTAAACTGATTATCTGCATATTTGACATAACTAATCACTCATGCCACTAAATTGCAATCATTTCTATGTGCAAGGTAATATCTAAGATTTGGAAACAAGAGTAATTTTAACAAATATTTTTTAAGAAGATAATAAATTTAAAATTCGTATTTTATGCAAGAAAAATTCATTAGAACAAGTAGATTGGTATGATAAAGGATTTAAAATTAAAAATAGGTTTTACATAAGATTATTCACTACAAGAAAAACTGAAATTACCTACGGATTATTACCCACAAATATATATCTATTGGTAAATTCAGTGTTATCCACGAATTATTATCCACATATCTGTATATATAAATAAATTCAACATTACTTACGGATTATTACCAACAGATCTGTATCAGTAGGTAAATTCAACGTTACATACAAATTATTATCCACTAATTTGTATCCGTAGGTAAATTCAACATAACATATAAAAATATTAACTAAAAACTATATTTTTAATAATATGACTTATATTTAAATTAATAATATTAATATTATTGTTATTATTTACATTAATATTATTATTAATTTTATTAATATTATGAGAATATTATTCATATTTTAATATGTTATTAAAATTATTATTATTATTATTATTACCCTAAAAAATTATTATTTTTAAGATTTTTTTAGTATTATTATTAAAAAACTAATATTACTTTTATTTTTGTTATTAATATTAATATTGTTATTACATATTATTATTATCAATAGTAATAATGATAATAAATATTAATAATATTATAATTAATAATATTAATATTATTTGTGTTAATATTATTATAATTAATATTTTAATATTATCCACGAACACAGATCCATAGCTATTACTCATAGATATAAGTCTTTAAATATTACCTACGGATATAAGTGTGTAGGTATTACCCATAGATATAATTTCGTAGATATTATCCATAAACAGAGGTTCGTCGGTATTATCCACGGATATATGTCCATGGGTATTACCTAAGACCAATGTTCATGAGTAATACCCACGAACCTATGTCCGTAGGTAATATCTACTAACCTATATTTGCGGGTAATACCTACAAACTTATATTTATAGATAAAACTACTACTAATATTATATCTTGTTAACTATGTTCATATTAATTTATTAATAACAACATTAGTAAAGGTGAATATTGTTAACAATATTAATATTTTTATTGATATTACTAATATTATAATTAATATTAATAGTAACTTTAACACTTTTATTAATATTATTATTAGTTTTATTAATATTATTATTATCATTGGTATTATTAGTATTATTACGATTAATATTATATTTATCATTATTATTATTAATGTTAATATTATTAATATTATTCTTAATACTATTGTTTTTATTATTATTTCTAATATTGTTAGTTATAATATTCTTAAAATTATTATTATTATTATTATTATTATCAATATTATATATTTTTTCAATTATTAATGTTATTTTAATTTTTTAATTTTTTAATATTATTAATATTTATATTATAAAATATTATTAGTGTTATTAATAACA
>Ga0209700_109897_pt1 | contig 10475 bp, 3 predicted proteins | sample SiratroredBW_FD_187528 | JGI IMG/M metagenome (GOLD analysis project Ga0209700, IMG submission 187528) | Root nodule microbial communities of legume samples collected from California, USA - Siratro red BW (SPAdes) (version 2) | ecosystem: Host-associated > Plants > Roots > Nodule | place: USA...
AAAAAAAAAAAAAAAATATTTTTAATTTATTTATTTATTTAAAAAATAAATATAAGAAAAAATAAAAAAAAAATAAACACATATATATATATATATATATATATATATATATATATATATATATAAACTAAAATCAAAATTAATTATTGTTTAGAAAGAAAAAAAAAATCTAAATCTAGAAGTTTAAAGAAAATGTTAAAATTATTCTTATTATAATGTGTATAACTTTTTTGACCATTTTATTTGTTACACTCTTATTATATAATCTACAATGAAGTGGCTTGTAAATATCGTTTAAAATCAACCAATGTTAGTTATCAGAATTTGTCATTTAAAATTTATTATTGGACTAAATGACGAAATTATTATGAGTATTGTTTTAAATTAAGAGAAAATTATATTTTATATGAGATAAATTAATGGAGAGTATGTTTTAAGTAATAATATAGGATAAATTGTAAAACTTACAAATTTAGGTTAAACATTTGTTTTAACAACTTTAACAAGAAAAAAAATCTTTAGGTTAAGTGCTTAAATTAATTTGACGGTGCAAGATACACAACATTTAGGTATTCACTAGGAGCAATTCTTTCTGGTCAATTCAGCATCCTGGCATATGTCAGTGTGAAGTTGAATTGGATTAAAACTAGTTAATCAGTAGAACAAAAACATATCTTTCAATACAGAAAACAGATACACAAGTGCTTTGTTTCATTGAAACAAAACGTTAAATACATTGAACATATTTCTCGTTCAACACGCTTATTAGTTGACATCATTTTATGATGTCTTTTTCAACATAATTAATTTGAACTGGATAAAGATTCAACCTCCAACACGGAAAAAAGAAAAAGTGATATAATCACAAGTATCGATAGTGATAGTGTATGATAAATAACAAGATTCATATCATTACTATTCATGATGTACATAGCTGATCGATCAATTTCCCATTGAAAGAAAAAGTCTTGAAAATGTGACATATTAGCAACAGTAGTCAAAACTCTTTTCCCACTAAAAACACAAATAATTAAACAAAAAAATCATACATGTAAAAAGGCTTCTAAAATTTCTCCCCTTTTAAGCAGCAGGAGAAAAGAGAGGAAAAAAAATGAGTTGTATTAAGTGGCTGATCCAACGCCCCATTCAATGGACCATATTACTATTGATCTGAAGTGGGTTTTTTTGTATACAAATTTATTTATACCTTCACAACTCTCTGTCGGGGATGTTGGTGAGAAATGCGGTGAGAATTGCGGGTTTTGGATTCCTTTGATTTTTCATGGATGACTTCAATGGCTTCCAATCCGTCAAGTACTTCTTTCATTGAAGGACGTTGTTTAGGGTCATGTTCTAGGCATTTTAGAGTAAGTTCTGCTGCTTGTAATGCAGCCTTGGATGAATATTGACCCTCTATTCTACCATCCATAATGGTTTTCAACTTCTTTTTGGAAGAGAGAGAAGGCTTGGTCCACTCCACCAGGTTCTGCTGCCCTGCTGGCCTTCTTGTGTCAAGTGCCCTCATGCCTGTCAGTATTTCAAGAAGCACTACACCAAATCCATACACATCACTCTTCACATACAAGTGCCCTGTTCAAATATTCATACAATTCAAAGACATGTTAGGTTGTGTTGGGTCAAAGCATTACAGTTCATTATTCCTTATTTTTAGTCTACCTTCCCAAATTCATCTTACACAAAACATTCATTGCTTTACCACTATTAAGGTCTGTTTGTTTTAAGGAAACTTTCTCTGTTTTCTTGTCTTGGTTTATCTTCACAAAACAATGCCTTTTTTTAAATGAATAAGTCAAGTGTCACTTAAGTAATTACGTGTGAAAATATGAAATGAAAACAAATCATACTTCCTCAAACCAAATAAATTGTTCATTCTCCCTACATTTTGCTTCCGTTTCCTTCTTGCATAGCATAGCATGTAAATCTTGGTTCATATTATGCTTTGTAAAATATTAATAAAGTAAAAAACATAGATTTACAGCTGCTTTAATTGTCAATTATGTGCAGATATAGTCACCTGTTGCGATATATTCTGGAGCAGCATAACCGTAGGTGCCCATGACCCTCGTAGTTACATGTGATTGTCCCCCAGATGGTCCCAATTTAGCCAATCCAAAATCTGATATTTTTGCATTGTAATTCTGTAAGATACACAACAAAGGTTATAAAAATTATACGAAGAATTTAGCACCAAATAAATATCACTTTTCTTACTTCAAAAATATTATACATGTTAGGTTACCCACTCCATGTACTTGGTTCTCATATCCTAGTTAGGTCTTTGGAGGGGGACATTTGACACCAATGACCCATGAACAAACTCATATAAGTATCTAAAACCTAAGAATCTAGGTTTGTAAGTTTCTCATTTTTACTTAATTAAGAACTCAAACTCATTTGGATTCATAGCAATGCATTCATAAGATCGTTAAACATTCTTTAACTAGGAGATGCAACCAATATTGACAGCATTTTTCAGATGATATTTCTATTAACAGATTAAGTTAATATTTTCAACATTAGTTTGGCTAGTAAAACTAATAACGGGGTCCAAATTTGTAAAAGTCTGAGTTTATCTCAATTTGACACGACAAATGCTTTCCATCTCTAAAAATAAGGGAAATGGTAGACTGACAAAAAATATAAGAACATGAACTAACAAAAAGTTACTGACCCCATCGAGGAGTATATTTGAGGCCTTGAAGTCTCTGTATATGACTTGCTTTTCGGAGGCGTGCAGGAAAGCTAGTCCACGAGCAGCACCAATAGCTATTTTAAGCCGAGTGTTAAAAGAAAGTGGTTCTATGTTCGGATTTCCTGCTCAGGAAAATGACAAAGAAAAATAATTAAAATCAAATTCGCGAGGAGTTTTCTTTCATTAAACTTTATTAACGTTCAATCCATACTTCTAAAGAGATGATTCTCCAAGCTTCCCTTGGGCATGAACTCATACACAAGAAGAAGTTCATCCTCGTCCCAACAGTAGCCCAATAACTTGACCAGGTTGGGGTGGGAAAGCCTTCCTAAAAAGTTCACCTCTGACTGCATTTTCAAATCAACAGAAAAATGTGTTAGAGGACTTGTGTTGGTATTACACTATAAGATTAAATGCAAAATGACAACTGAAAATAGCAACATGGTAGAAGGAAAACATCTAGCCAAACGAATGGCTTGTTAAGATTTAGCATGCCTTTAGAACTGAAAAAGGTTCACCCAATTTTACCAACATTGTCTAGAAAAGTTTTCATTTTCTATAGGCAATTGCTTCCTACACCCTATAAATTTTGAACCTATCCCCCATCAGCTGAATGAAATGATTAAAATGTCCTCCTGTGTTTATAATTAAAAAGTTTCCCGATTTTGAATTCCAAAATATGTTTCTGGATTTAGAATTCTCGATCCTATTTCCAGAATAGACATTCCCAAATAGTTTTCCAGAATAGGCTTTCTGGTACCTTGATTCTGGAATACTATTATGGAAATAAGTTCTGAAATTCTAAATTTAGAAAGTTGAATTTTATGGTTTTTTCTTCATGAATATCTTTTCTAGAATCTTAATTTTTAACCATAAAAAGACACCCTCTTCTTGATTTCATTTTTTGGAATGTATAATACAATTCTAGAAAATCAATTCCACAAGTTATTCCTTCTCCCAAAAGTTCCTTCCGGATTTCATATTTCGGAAGCCTCTTCCAGAATCCAATTTCTATAAACACCCCCTTCCCCGTTACAATAAAAATGCCAAGGGCATTCTAGTATTTCTGAAATTGATAGGGTGCAAGAAGTAATTTCGTTTTCTATAATGCATCTTTGCTCCAGATTCGACCAAGGCCCAATCCACATAATGGATTACCTCAATCCAGACGCTGGATTATGGATCAACTGTCTATGAATAAGAATAATAAGATCAAAACACAAGCATATTGCCCTTAAGAGATTTTAGACCCCAAATATATTATAAAAGAATCCAATTCCTATAAATAACAGCAACATCATTTATTAGAGACACATTGAGTAGGTAATGTTACTCTAAGTACCTCCGCAGTCTATTTCAGATTCGTTAGCATTCTCCAAACACACTATTATTAATTACTTTTCATAAGGAATTGTTAGGCTGGTTTATAATAACTTAAAAAAATAGTTCCCTTTGCGAACTGGTTATGTGATGGCATCATACTTTTCAAACATGATGGCAGAACATTAATAGTTTTTTCCCCTTATGTGAAGGAAAAAGTCAAGGAAAAATGGCAGAACCGGCCAAAAGAATCAAAATTTAAAAACTGAAAGGTAAACGCCCATTTTGATCGAATATCATGAGTCAAACGTTCAATAGTGTGGAATTTAAGGCACCGTATTTTAATAACCCATCTTCACTCGTGGATAACCAATGAATGGAAGAAAAACAGGTAAGCTAAGTGGGCCCCCAACAAAATTTCCTACCACATTCCTCAGACCACCTTGCAGGCTCCCATTTTTTTAATAATAATATATTTCCTGTGGAATATCAAACCCTGGCATCAACCACACACAGCTGTGACTCCATACTAATCAAGATCAACATCACCATCACCATATTAATTAACACTCCAATTCTAAATATCTTTCAAGTCTTCAGTCAAAACAAGAACAAAAAACAGAATACCAGATGATGGTGTAAGCACATAGCGTTACAAACCGTTCAGTATTAAAAATTAACTATAACCGGTCGGAAGAGCATTTATTACAGTCTAGGAAAACTTTATTTTGAAAATTCTTTTTCTTTTGGTGAATATTGGAAACTCTTTTCCAGCCACAAACAAAGAAGGAAGAAAAGCATTAGCATAAATTAGGCAACTACGAACTCTGCATTATCACTTGCATGAATAACGATAACCCCATTAATTATTAACAAGAAAAAATCTAATAAAACTTATCAAACTAACAGTGTATACCAGTCTGTGAATGTTGAATCATGAGTGCATATATGTTAAAAAGTAAGGTAAAGAGATGGAAAAAGGGTACCTTCCATTCTTGAAAGCCTTGGGTGCTTTCGGGGTTCAATTTTTTGATGGCGACGACCATGCCAGTGCCTGGTTTGGCAGGGGAGAGGGTCTTCTCGTCCAACCACCCTTTGTAGACTCTGCCAAACCCACCTTCACCCAGCAATGTGTCCCCTTTGAAACTCTTGGCGGCGGTTTTCAGGTCACCGAAACTGAACTCCTTCAAGTTGGGGCGTTCCAGAATCTGGCCGTCAGGGGAACAAAATGGAAGAGACCCTTCGCTGTCGATGCTCCCACTCGCTATCTCCGAGAATTGGCTCTTCCCGAAGCTGCTGGTGGTGGCGGAGAACCCCACGTTACTCGCTGAACCTGGAAATCAAAAGCAAGGCGGTTATGGAAATTTTGAGTGGAGAAAAAGAGGAAGCAGTGGGAAAGTTGAAGACTTGCCTGAGTAGTTAGGAGGGTTGGGGGAAGGGGAGGAAGAGGAGGAGAAGCAGAGACCCATGTGGTGAGGAAGGTTGCTACTTACTTGATCAACCAATTTCGGAGAGAAAATTATGGGTTGGTGTTGGGATTAGTATTGGGTCGTGTAGTTTGGTTTTGTGTTGATGGGTTCATAAGAAATTACAGAGGGAGAGAAAGAGAGAGAAAAAGAGAGAGAGAGAGAGAGAGAGAGAGAGAGAGAAAAAAAAGTGTCTTTGTCTGTTATGTTATGTGTTTTTTTTATCAGAGGTTGTGATGTGTGGTTTTTTGCATTCAGACATAGACATGTGTATATTTCTGTTAGGCTATTTACTTCCATTTTTGTAGAAATTTCAATGTTCAGACATCGCAATTTCTTTAGAAATACATTAGTTCATGCTAAGCATGCCAAACAAGGCATTCCGGTTATTTCTTTTATTACTTTTAGATCTTATGTTTACGAGTATTTTTTTTTCTCACTTATTTTTATAATTTATTTTCATTTCATCTTATTTTTATTTTAAAATATTGAGAAAATATTAAAGCCATTTTAAAAAATTATAGATTACAATTTTCAATAATAATTCCAAAAAATGAATAGTGTGGGGAAATCTGTCAATTTATTTATCAACATGCTTTTGAGAAAATAAATTATTATTTTTCGTTATATGTAATATATCTTTATTTCATTTAATTCTTAAAAACAAGTAAGAAGAAATGAAAAAAAAAAAAGAAGAAAGAAAACGGAAGTAAAGTTGTTTAATCGATTTTTTGTGCATTATTACAATCGTTGAATAAAATAAGACAAAAGAAATATTTTTTATAAACATTAATGCATCATGCATTACGATACATGTAATTTCAAATAATATTAATACGGTACATTTAACGTAAATATAATATCATGGAACAATTATATAAATAAAAAAGAAAAAATCGATTGAAGACAAATTAAACCAAGTGCTTTCATTGACAGCATTTCATTTAGCAATTGACTTTAGTGCATTAAATCTTTTTATCAATTAATTAAGAAAAGTTGCATAAAATTAAGAAGAATATTGCAAATATTATTCCAAGCATTAACCTATAAACTAAAACTGTGTTCATTTAGACTATCAGTTTGTAATGAATGACTTTTTTTTTCCAGCATATATATGACTGAAATCTGTGTGCATGATTATTTAATTAACGTGTAATTGATCTTTATATTCTAATTAACCTCTTTTTTTAGCAATTGGATTTTCTGATGCAAATGGTTCTATGCAACTCCCCAATGTAACAATCTTAGCCACAAATAACATCTAACTGTTCATATAAATTCTAATGTTAAAAAAATTAAGTTTATGAAAACTTTTTTTTCTTTTTAAATACTTACCTCCTAACCAAATTTTAGATTTTTTATATGTTAATGAACTAAACTATTTTTTATTGATAGCTTAAAAATATGTTTAGCCTCTTGTTCAATTGGATTAGAATAAAAGAAATATATGTAGAATATATATATATATATATATATATATATAATTTCAATATTATATCAAAATTTCGAATTTTTAAAATAAGTAAACAAATTGAGAATAAATAAATAAAAGGATCAAAATCATGATAAGGAATTAAAAGGGAAACAAAATTAAAATTTAAAAATGTGTAGTATTTTAATTTATCGGAAGAAATGAGAAACATAAAATTTTATCACTTATCATAGCTAACAGTTCGATTATAAATTTAATTTTGATTTTTTTTTCAATTTTACATGTGGTCATCGAAACTTACACTAAAAAGAGTTTTTATTTTTAACTACTTCAAAATTACAATTATTTTTTTACTTAAGATAATCTTGGTCATCTAAGATAAAACTTTATTTTCACATATTTAATATATTGATAGAGAATTACAATGAAAAATATATGAAGAAATTTTATTGAGAGAAAATTTTAAAATGATATATTTCAGTCACAAAATTAAAAAGTTACTTTTCTTCACTTAACAAAATTAGAACCCTTTAATTTTTCTTACATGATGTGAAATTTAAGTAACTTATTGGTATAAATAGTCATTCAATTCACAATGTAAGTAAATTATGTGTAGTTGAGATATATTTCTTAAAATTAAATTTAAAACTAAAAATTAAAGAGATTGTGACAATTGCAAGAATACAGCCATATAAACAAAAATCATAGCTATAGGCTATCATTAACATGTATCTATATGGAAATACTATGCATTATATTATATTTTTGTTTTGATTTAAAAGTTGAAATTGATGTTTATTGAAAACTCATAATGGAAATTTATGAAATCTAAGGATGGAACTTGGGAACTTGTGGAGAACATACAAAATTTATACCTTTATTTCAACATTTAGGATAATCTGATTTTCATCGAGGGAGGAGGATATTCTAACATCCAGCATGGAATGCGAAAAGTGTAGAAAAAGTTTGGAATCATGTAATAAAAAATTCAATTGAGGCAATTAGGCATAAGAGTCCAAGGAATGTATTATTAAAGGAGTTTGAAGTGTTTTTTGGAGTTAATGATTTAGTATTAAATATTGAAGCACTAAATGTTTTAATTCCTTCTAGATGGGTTAAAATTCTACTAGATCATCTTACCTATACAAGCCGTCTATGAGATTTTGACTATAAAAAAACTATGAGATATGAGATATGAAATATTTATTAACGAAGTACTTTTATCTATATAGTTATATATAGTTATGTATAATTAAGAAATAATAGTATTAATATTAGACGGTCTATCGAGTAGAGCTAATTTAAACTAATGTGATTTCTATGACTTTTAAAATTATAACAAAACTGTATACTAATATGTTTTTATTACAATATATTTTAAATATATTTAGATTGTTTCTGTAAGTAGATTAAGACACAAAATGTAAAAATTCAATAATATCACAATTTTTTTCCAACATCTACAACAATAGAAAAAATAATATGTTCAGATAAAATTTGTGATATATCAAGTCTTCCAATTTCAAATTCAAACGGAATTAAAAAAAATCTATAAATAACTTCAAAACAAATATGAAGGTACTAATAAGAATAGAAAAATACAATAAAAAATAGGAGAGTTTTATATATATACCATTTAATTCATAATACAAATTATGTGTAGGTGGATATAATTCTTAAAAATAATTTAAAAGAAAAATTAAAGAGGATTGTAAAAATTTTAAAAATACAACAATAAACAATAATCATAAGTATAAGCTATAAGTTAAGCTATCATCAATATGTATCTATATAGAAATACTATGTATGATATTTCAGTTTAATTTAAAAGACGAGCTTGATTATAGATTTTTATTCTCGATTTGATTTTTATATAGTACTAAAACTGCAACTTGTTATTCTTTATACTTTAAAATGATCTACTTTAATATATCATTATTTTAGTCCATTTTTATCTCTATAATGCAAGTCTTAATTTTTTTAGTTCTTACCATCTAAACTTAGATGAACTAAAAGAGAATAAAATAACATATATAATGATTAAAAATGATAAAATCTAAAAAGATGAAATGTATTTAATGATAACTTTATTCTTATTTAATATTTTCATGTGATTATTATCTACACAGACAAGGAAAAACATAGTAATTAATATATTTTTTTAAGAGTGAGCATATGTAACATATGGTCTATCTTTGATTTTTAATTCTGCCGCCATTGGAAGCGTGAGGAAGTTTCACACTCCATGGTTGGTTTCACACTGTCATTCTCACCTTCTTTATCTTCCCATAAATGAACAGAATCAAATCATCAAAGTCTCCCTTAACACTATTTTAAGCAACAAAGTTATGTTTACCCAGTATTTTAGCACATGCAAAATATAGTATAAATATTTTTCATACAAGTAAAATAAACATGTTATTTATGTATAATTTATACTTTAAAATTTATTCTTTTTAATTTTGAAATAGAGATGAAATGACTACAATGAAGATAAGCAATTGAAACGATTAAGTATATAGGTATAGTCAAAAAGGGTTATGAAACTATTAGGATTTTTTTTTAATTTATTTTGTATTTTGGTGTTTAGAGTCTCCAATCAGTCCTTTAATCAAGGGAAAATTCTATTTCTATGGGTTTGTTTCTCAATGGAGAAGGAAATAATTGAGGTATATTGAAATAGAAAAAAAATAGAAACAGAGTGGATTAAAATAGAGAGTAAATGAAAATTTACGGTTGCTTTTTTAAAGAAAAAAAGAGAGAAAAAAATGAGAAAGAAAATACAATTTAATTGTTGAAATTAAAATAGATTGTGAAAAGGTTGAAAAATGATTATGATTCCTGAAAATATTTTTTTATGTTTATTAATTTCTTACAATTTAAAATATTCAATAAACATTTAAAACGGTTAATAGATCTCTTCAATGAAGTGACTTGTGACCATTTATGACAAACAAGTAAAACTGTTAAAAAAGTGGTTTTAGACATGGACACCCTTCTAATTGCATTTTTGAGTGGGAAAAACAAAAAATAAACCTCACATTTTTTCTTTCTGTGATATTCTTTTATTATTTCAGGAAATATTCATTTCTCATTTCTCCTCTATTTTCTCTCCCTTCTCTATATTTTTCATTCATTTCTTACCAGATAATTCTAATTAACTAATTGATAATAATAATAATAATAATAATAATAATAATAAATATGGGTGTTGGTATATCTCTCTGCCTGTTTTCGAATTATATTTAGATTTAGATTAAATATTAAAACTTACTACTGAAAATAAAAATAAAATAGACTGAACTGTTAATTGATAGATAATAAAATAAACACTGAATGTGTGAAAATTCTATGAACACAATAATTTTTTCTGAAAATTAAAAAAAAATATATTCATAATATTGATATTTTAATGGAAGAATAAAACAGTAAGAATAATCAAAAATATTTTATTTTATACATATATACGTGTGTGTGTGTGTGTATATATATATATATATATATATATATATATATATATATATATATATATATATATATATAT
>Ga0209700_109900_pt1 | contig 10473 bp, 5 predicted proteins | sample SiratroredBW_FD_187528 | JGI IMG/M metagenome (GOLD analysis project Ga0209700, IMG submission 187528) | Root nodule microbial communities of legume samples collected from California, USA - Siratro red BW (SPAdes) (version 2) | ecosystem: Host-associated > Plants > Roots > Nodule | place: USA...
GTCCCAACGGAGGCTCACTTGTAAAGCTGAGTGTAACATACCACAGCAAAGGAGATGCTCCACCCAATGAAGATGAGCTCAAAGCTGGCAAAGCCAAGAGTGAAGGTCTTTTCAAGGCCGTTGAGGCTTACCTTTTGGCCAATGCTTGATCACAACTCAGTTATTAGCGACGTATTTGCTTATATTGTATACAAAAGAGTTCTCTTATTGTGTGCTTAAGTTATAAATTGGTTTCCAATTGTAATAGAGTTTTTACTTCTTCTTTCCTTTGGTCGCAGAGTTGTGAGAGTTGATATCTCTGTATCTCACTTCATCAATAAATTATAATAAAAGGAGAGCATCATTTAATTTTTGCTTTACTTTTAATGTTGATTTTAGCAAATTTATATAGAATTTAACCCACATTTTTTTTGGAGAGGTGGTAAAGGAAGGCAACCGTTAGGGCTGACAAATATCATTGCATTTAGTGCATTTGGATTTTTTTAATGAGTTGGAGGGCATAGTTATTGAAATTGGGTTAAAGGCATTCTTACAGAGATGTCAACCGGTGAGGAACATCAACACATTTATGTCGTAGTAAAAGGAAAAGCTAATTTAACTACAGTTAACTTCTGATTCCTTCATCTCTTTTCCTACATGCATACGAAACAACTCTGCAATCCATTTTAAACAGCACTTCTTGGAAGCAAATATCTGCTCCAACTATGAATAACTTATTTTGGAGATATTATTATTTACTTTTATAGAATTTTTTAAAAGATTTGAAAAAAAAAAAAAAAACTATTTGTTCAGACGAGACTATTTTTGCACTTACTACCACTTCAATTAATGATTTTTATTGGTTAAAAGATGGGATACTTTTTTGGGCCGGTGAACCTTCTCATTATAGAGAATCCAAATCCTTCTGAATACACTTATGGCATGTGCTGGTTTAGAGTGTGTTTTAGTAGAGATAGTTTAGAGAGTGTTAATTAGGTATTTTAAGGATAATTTTTGATAACATATTAGTTAATCTTTCCCGATTTATCCTAGCAGATAACATCAAAGAGATAACATTTTGTTGGCAGGTACGCATTTTTTTTTTAATATCAATAATAAAAAATGTATTACAAAACAAAGAAAATTACATGTGAAATGTATAAATATACCAAAACCATTAGCAATTCTCCAGCAATCCCCTAAAATCATAAAGAAAAAAATCCCACCTACCCATAAAGAAAAAAATCCCAAATAGTCCTCCTCCAATATAAGAGTTTCTCACAGATATACAAAGATTGAAAAAGCATATCTGTTGGTTTCTATAATTTCTATCCATGTAATGCTATAGCTTCCTTGTACAAGCAATTGAGTTTTGTGAACTACCTTGATGTCTCAATTTCTCTAGACGATTTTCACCCGAAAATACTGTTAACTGGAACAAGTCTACAAAATATACATAGAATTTACAATAATTAGATAAGATTAACTTTCTGATCATATTTTACGACTATTATTATTATTATTAGTAGTAAAAATAATATTACTAGAAATAATAATAATAATAATAATAATAATAATAATAATAATAATAATAATAATAATTATAAAATTAATAATAATAATAATAATAATATTAAAAAATAATAATAATATTAATGTTATTATTTCTTAAGAACACTTAAGTCTTCTTTACATGGGTCTTTTGGGAATATAACATTTTATGGAGGTGCAGGAAGAAGCCGTCAAGGCTTGCTTGTCTCTACCGGATTGTTCTTGGGCCCTGTCTGATTGGGTTTTGTTTTGCCTTTTTCGGCAACCTCCTCATTTTGGGTTTTAAAACCCACAACAGATTATTTCTTGGGTCCATCTTTTGTGCTTTGTCTTCTTGGGCAAGTGACTCAGAGACGTGGCTTTCCGTTCGTGAAACCTGAGGGATGTGTTTTTTCTGCTGAGTTCTGACACTGTAGTTTTCTTTCCCAATTGTCGTTTTTTATGCCAACATGTGATAAAAGGCGGCAGTGATGTACGTGTAGCAAACCAATCACCACGGTTTATGTATTTTTTTCCAAAATTTGGTGACCATATTATCGATTCTATGATCTGTGCAGAGTAAGACTTACACCTTCCCAGTTGCCAGAGATGAATGAGATGAATAGATCCTGAGTTTCTTGTACAAAAAGATGGTTTGTACCGACCCACTTCGTTCATAAATTGAAATTATATTATTATACTTAATTTACTAACATTTTTTTATTATTTATTTACAAAGGGATTTATTTATTTTATTTTCAACTTGTTTGAAAAAGAATAAAATACCAAATCACTTAATTTTTGTTTATCTTATTTCCCAATAAAGAAAAAGAATAATATTGTATTTATCTTTGAACAAATTTATTTTTAATGAGTATTAATGTGATATTAGTAGTGTAGACTCCTTTTTTATAGATTGAAGGTACTAAAACACTGATAAAATAAAATATTGCCCTGTTAGACGTACTAAACGAAATTAAAATTTGATTATTTTTAAATGCATTTGATGATTACAAAATAATGATACTTGAGATTGTCTGTTTAAAATCAAATTTCTCAGATTCAACTTGATATGATAAATTATATTGCAAACCATAAAAATGAAATGTTGATATATTACTTGACTTAATTTTAAAATTAAACTACTTAAAAAAATTAAATGTCAATTCCTAAATTATATAGTCTCAAGAATTTTAAACATAACCCTGGTTTATGTTTATGGTATGACTTATTAGTAAAAGTATAGTTATAGTAATGTGAGATATTATACATTATGCAATTATTATGTAATACTCTAGTGGTCTACAGATCCCATTATTTCCTTCATGTTATATCATCTAAATTTTTGTAATTCTCATACTTAATTTTTATAAATATTTATTTGAAAACAATAACTTAGTCATTGGCCATTCATTTTATGCTAATTAGGTTTCTACAAAATTAAAAATTTCATTTAGCAACCAATATTATTTTACTAAAATAAAGAAAATTCGGTTACCAAATAATTAATGAGTGAGTTGGTGACAAAAACATGTTATTACGTGCGTCACAAATATTTTGCGAGGACATTTTTTATTCGTCACAATCAAGGATGGAAAAAAAAGTCCATCAAAAGATTCTATTACAAAATATGATAGAAAAATAGACGTATTTAAATTCTTTATCCTTTACTAGCTGTGTACATTTTGTGACAAATCCTTTACGTGATAGATTGCAAGAAGATCAATTTGTGATCATTGATTATCTCAAATTGTGAGTAATTTTTCTATCACAAAATTTTATTTTCATAACTACAATATTTCTTCATATGTATTTTTAACTTGTGACAATTTAATCATTAAATTTATTAATTGAATATCCTCATTGTTATCTAATTCATGTAATCATCAAATTGGTTACAACATTCTCATGTACGTCTAATGAATAAATATATCAATTTGGTCCAATTCATAGAGTTTGGTAATGCACGTGAGTGTAGGACCAAAAAAGTTTATAAAACTAAAAAGTTCACATAAACAAAGTCTATAAGGCTAAAATACTATTTTAAGTTGGTTGATATAAATTCACATCAAGTCTAGTTCAGGTTTGAGTTAGTTCTGATGCCAAGTTATGTCGAACATTGTTAAGATAAATTAGGTCAAACAGAGATCAAGTTAGGCAAAGTTTATGTTTGGGCAAGTTAAGTTAGGCTAAGATGACTCATGTTGGATTAAATTAAGTTGGATCCATATTAACCAAGTCAAGTTGAGTAATACTTGGGTTAGAAGAGCATATACCAGGCCTGTCTGAGTTGAGTAAGACTCGTGTTGGGCCAAGTAAAGTCAGACCCACTTTAGCTCGAGTATAGTCCATGTCAAGCATGATAAAGTCAAACATATGTCAAATCAAGTTTTGAGTTAGGCTTAGGTGGGCCCCAAGTTAGGCCCACGACATGCCGAGTCAAGTTAGTCCGACCTTGGGCCCACCTCGGGCTGAGTTAATTAGAGCTAAATCTAGTTGGACCCATTTCAGGTCGAGTTGAGTAGGATCCGCTTGGGTCCATTCAAGTCGAATTCTCATCGAGCCGAGTCGAGTCGAACCGAATGGAGTTAGACTCACATCATGTCAAATAGAGTTAAGCTTACTTTGGACCAAGTAAAGTTGTGTCCACATTATATCAAGTAAAGTCAATCTCATATTGGGCCAAGTCGAGTCAAGTTCACCTAAAATTTGAATCAAGTCAACCTACCTTGGACCAAGTTGAGTTAGACCCACCTTAAATTAAACTGAGTCAGATCAACCTCAGTACAAGTTAAGTCGAACTAAATGATACCGTGTAAATTTAAATTAGTGTCTCTTTAAAATATATATTTTTATAGTAATCCTAATAATTAAATGAATTAAAACTAATGTATAAATAATGTAAATGATATAGCAGGTCAAGTAAATAAAAAACTTTCAAAAAAACCTATTCGTCAAGGACTTATAATTTTTTAAAATTATTGATTTTTATGTAGATCTTTATATAAAACATACATAATAAAGCTACAAATTAAACCAAACTTTTAAAAAGATTAGACCAAGAATGAAAAAAAAAAAAAGACATGTAATGGATAAATAAGTTAAATTCAGATTCACTTACGATAATTCTGGTCCATCAATATCTGGACTATTTGAACACTTAATCTCCACTACTGAAGAATCTACATTAAATTCTACATAAGTTCATTAACATAAACAATAAAACTAGAATCTACATTAAATTCTACATAAGTTCATTAACATAAACAATAAAACAAACTTGGAAGTGATACCATGTATCATAATTTATTGATTTATTGATGAAGTGAGATACGAACATATCAACTCTCACATAACTGTGCCACCAATGGCGAAAAGAAAGTAAACACCATTACATTGGAAATCAACTTAAGTTAAACACACACTTCACACAAAAACTCTTCTGTTACAACATAAGCAAGGATGTCGCTAATAACTGTGATCAAGCATTGGCCAAAAGGTAAGCCTCAATGACCTTGAAAAGAGCATCACTCTTGGCTTTGCCAGCTTTGAGCTCATCTTCATTGGGTGGAGCATCTCCTTTGCTGTGGTATTTTATACTCAACTTTACAACTGATCCTCCGTTGGGGCCATCACTCAGTTTGGTGTCGATTGTGATCTTCTCTGCACTCTCTGGCAAGGCAGCACCTCCAACTATGCTGTAGCTGTATCCCAAGTTCGCCTCATCTATTGTTTCTATTTTGTGCAACACAAACTTTGTCTCTCCATCTGTCCATTCGTTTATTCATTCACAATTCAGAGTTAATTAATTTGATATGCTATAGTGTTAATGCATATACAAAAAATATAGAAAAAGAGTGAATAAAAATATAGTACCCTCAACGAAAGAGATCTTCTTGATGGTTCCGGGACCACCGTTGCCCTCAACGATTTGAACACTCTTGAAGGAATCAACAGCCTTTGGGACGATGTCATCTGCGTCTTTGACAAGAGCTTTGTAAAGGGTAGCAGGGGCCACAGGAGAAGTGGTTTGGTCTTCGAAGGTGAAAACGGCCATGATGAATGGATTGTAAATGAGATTGAAGGGAATGGAAGACAAGATAATATGTAAATAGAAGAAGATGTTTGTGGTGTGGGTATTTGGCAGAGGAGTGGCCTGTATTTATAGGCAGAAGCTTTGGTGTGATTGTGTTTGTTTCTATGAATAGCATAGTGTGAAGCTGCTGACACAAGGTTTTTGGAGCCATCTTTTGTTCTTCGTTTACCAAGAACATTCTTTCGATAAAGAAATATTAAGAATATTTAGTATAAATATATGTTTAATAATGCTTTGAAAGGAGTAGTTTCTCTAAACTGGTTATGAAAAAAAGTCCAATTTCCAACCTAACAACTTCTAGAACGGCTGCCACCCCAGTCTTAAATTATAAATATAAATATAAATATAAATATATATATATATATATATATATATATATATATATATATATATATATATATATATATTTCCTTTTTCCATACTTCTTTTTTTCCATTAAAATATAAATATAATGTTTTTAAAATTTAAGGAGATGTATATATATATATATATATATAATAATGTAATGTATTAAAAAATTACATAAAATTTTAAAAAGACCGAAATTTCTGTAATTTAAGAAAACATGAGAGAGTATTAACATAATTCCCTCTCAAATTACCCATTTCCGCAAATACAACAAACAGTCGCAATCATTGATCGTTGAAACTGACGTGTATACAATTTATCTTCTTTGATTTTTAAAGTTTTGCAGTCACAATATTTGACAAATACAAAAAGATAAAAGTGATAATAGAAAAATAAGAAAGAATAATCCACGATGACATACTGTCTCTGAAGAACATTGTTTATTCAGAGAGAGAGAATGACACAGGTAAACAAAGAACCGCCAACCACCTTGTATCAGTAGTGAGAAGCTTCAAACTTTAATGCGTTATGCTACCAAATGCTATGAGGTATGCATTGTGCTTATAAATAGAGGCCACTCCTCTGCTAAATACCCACACACCAAACATCTTCTTCTTCTGTTTCATATTATATATTCTTCCATTCCATTCCATCTCATTTGCAATCCATTCACCATGGCCGTTTTCACCTTCGAAGACCAAACCACTTCTCCTGTTGCTCCTGCTACCCTTTACAAAGCTCTTGTAAAAGACGCCGATGACATTGTCCCAAAGGCTGTTGATTCCTTCAAGAGTGTTCAAATCGTTGAGGGCAACGGTGGTCCCGGAACCATCAAGAAGATCTCTTTCGTTGAGGGTATTATTTTTATATTCACTCTTGTTCTATATTTTTTCTGCATATGCATTAATCCTATAGCATATCAAATTAATTAACTGTGATTGTGAATGAATGAACAAATGGACAGATGGGGAGACAAAGTTTGTGCTGCACAAAATAGAAACAATAGATGAGGCGAACTTGGGATACAGCTACAGCATAGTTGGAGGTGCTGCCTTGCCAGAGAGTTCAGAGAAGATCACAATCGACACCAAACTGAGTGATGGCCCCAACGGAGGATCAGTTGTAAAGTTGAGCATAAAATACCACAGCAAAGGAGATGCTCCACCCAATGAGGATGAGCTCAAAGCAGGCAAAGCCAAGAGTGATGCTCTTTTCAAGGTCATCGAGGCTTATCTATTGGCCAATGCTTGATCACAACTCAGTTATTAGCGACATCCTTACTTATATTGCATACAAAAGAGTTCTATTGTGTGGAGTGTGCAATTTAAGTTGATTTACAATTTAATAGAGTTTTTACTTCTTTCCTTTGGTAGCAGGTGAGAGTTGATATCTTTGTATCTCAGTTCATCAATAAATTATAATAAGATTTGTCTTGTTTCGAGTGTGTTTTTAAGTAAGGCTTGCTTCCACTGTCACAGTCTTTCCTTTTACTGCACAATGGTGGGAGACATAATTCAGTTACTTTGTACCAATAAATTATAATAAAGGAGAGTATTATGTTAATATACGGCAGTTTCTATAATTCTTTCAGTGACGATACATAAACACTGTTGTGTTGTGTTAATAATTAATTGTAAGAGGAACTCGGAATAGAGAATGAATTGAAGAAAAAGAGGTGATGAGAATAGAAGTGGAATTCAGTTCGTTGTCGTAATCGGTGAAAAAGTTATTGTGCGACGAGTTACCTCGGTGAGATATGAGTTCGATGGGGAACAAGAACATGCAGCCTTTGGAGAGGAGTGTTGAGAGGTGGTGAATCAGAATAAAAGAAAATGCATGCAATCTTAATCGTAAAGCAATGAACTCACTATTCATGGGGAGTTAACTAGGGCGTTTGGTACAAAAGAAATTTAAGCCTTTTGAGAATCAAAATGGTTTCATATGTTTAATTTATATTTTACAAAAGAAATATTAATTTTAGGAAATTTTATATGCTTACAAAAATATTTTTCAGGAAGGAGATGAGAACATATACATTTTTTGAATTAAAAAAAATTAATTTAAAAAAATCAGATAATTTAATATGATAAATAATTAAAGTTTTAGTATAACTATTTTTATATTTTTAAGAAAATTATATAAATATTTTTTTATTTCTCCAATTTTAAATAAAAAAATTGATTAGTGAAATTTCTTGAGAAAATTGTTTAAAGAAGAAATACATGTACCTTCTGAGTTTAGATAAAATTGTTTCCGCGTTAGAAAGTTTACTCTAATTCTGTACAAGTTAGTTATTCTCCGTTAGAAAGCTTAGTCTAATTCTCTATAAATTAGTTATTCTCACACAAGACGCTATCTTTAACCATTCAGATAATAAATTTATAGATTTTTTTTATATATTATTCAATTTTACTCACTCAAACTTATATTTGAAATCTTAACAATTGTTAATTTACTCCAATAATTAACACATTATAATAAAACATCAAATTAGTTTTCAATATTAATATCTATTAAATTGTAACATTATTAAAATTAGTTAAGTCTGCTCTATTGGGACATAAAAGATTAAAAATAGTTAAAAAGTGTAATTTTTTTAAAATAATTTAATTATTAATAGAGTCCACTTAGCTAATTCTAAGTTAACTGGGAGTTGATCTTCAAAAAGCGAATTTTAACTTTATAATTTTAGAGTTCACTATCTATATAATACAAATATAATGTTATTGATTGAGTAACCTCAACTTTTACTTATTAGTGTCAACTAAAAGCTGACACTAAATTTTTATTTTCATTTGTGATAACTCATGAAAAACTAATAGAGCAATAAATTTGTTAAGATGAATTTTCAATTCTAATCTATCCATAATTCTTAACATAATCTTATAGTGCTGCATAAAATATCTACAAATTTATAAACTTATGTGTATGTAATTAGTTACATCGTAATCCATAGGTAAACTAAGTATTGTGATACATATGTAATTAGTATAGATTGATACTTATATAATTACTTACAACCTATTCTTAGTTAAATTCTTAATTATTGACCACATGTAATTTACCTACAAGTTTCTAAATTCATAAATAACTATTTTTACCTGCATATTTCATATATCATTTATGAGTTTTAATATCAGGTAATACTGGTTTTTCCTTTGAGACAGAATGATAGAGAGATATGATTAATCCTATTAAAGGAAGTTTTTTCCAATTTATGATTTTAAGACATTTTCGCCATACTATGTCTAATAATGTCTTTGCAATTTTTCAATGTTAAATAATTAATCATCGGTCTTTAATGAAAAATTTTAACTAGATTTTTTTTTTTTATAAATAACCAATTATTTAAGTCTGTTAATTTTTAAAAAAATGAAAACTATGGTCGTTCCTAAATATCTAACAAATACACCAATTATTTTATATTTTCAAGTTTTATCAAATTATTCTGTCATTAGATTTTAAGATTTTTTTAATATTTATTATTTCAAAAATCAGTTAGCATCTCAGTACTTAAGGACCTAATTAGTTATTTATTCTATTATTTTTCCATTCATAAATTTAAACTAGATATATTGTTTAAAGGTTCAAACCCACTTGTATACGAGCTAATAACCTGTTTATTTTTAGAATATTTAAATATAAAATCTAATAAAGAATAACTTGTTATATTATCATATACAATTTAATATAAAAACAATTGATTCCTGCAAATACAGAAAAGAAAGTTGCCATTGTTGAACCTGACGTGTTTCCCTGTATCTTCTTTGAATTGTTTGTTTTTTTAGGAAGCTTCATTGAATTTGAATGCTTCAAATTCGAAATATTTGACAAACATATAAAATTAATATTTAACATTAAGGAGCAAAATGATTGAAATATTATTTCATAAAATATTCAAGGAAAAAACAATCTTGGACAATTAAAATTGATGAAATGGATGAAACATGAAAGACATATATAGATAGATACATGGTTTAAAACAAATATCACTAGAAAAAACCTTCAAATATTATGTTCTCTCATCTCTTCAAAATAAAGAGAAGAGAGTTATGTGTGATTGAAACACAGAAATGAAAAGAAAATTGCCCATAAAAAAACTTGAAATAAAAACAGAAAAGCTGTCAAACAAGAATGAATTCATGATAATATCTTTTAAGATTGTTTATTTATTTATTAGAGACGGTGATCCAACAGGGTTGTAGTGTGAGTGATTCAGCAGCCTCATTCACATGGGTAGAAGCAGATTCATACACACTTGCTGCTTCCTATAAATACATGCCACTCCTCTGCTAAACATCACACACCATAGCAAAAACATCTTCTCCTTCAATTCTCAATTACATTTTCATCTCCTTAAGCTTCTATCATGGCTGTTTTCACATTCGAGGACCAAACCACTTCTCCCGTGGCTCCTGCTACCCTCTACAACGCTCTTGCTAAGGACGCCGACAACATCATCCCAAAGGCTGTTGATACCTTCAAGGGTGTCGAAATCGTTGAAGGCAACGGTGGCCCCG
>Ga0209700_109902_pt1 | contig 10472 bp, 6 predicted proteins | sample SiratroredBW_FD_187528 | JGI IMG/M metagenome (GOLD analysis project Ga0209700, IMG submission 187528) | Root nodule microbial communities of legume samples collected from California, USA - Siratro red BW (SPAdes) (version 2) | ecosystem: Host-associated > Plants > Roots > Nodule | place: USA...
TATATATATATATATATATATATATATATATATATATATATATATATATATATATATATTGATTTATTGTCAGTAGAAATATCTTCTTATTGAATATCATTAGTTTTAGATTATGCGATTATAATTCGTTGTGCATTCACACCTAATGATCTAGCTCTTCGATACCAAAGGGTTCGGTTGAGCAACATGATCGAGTTGCAGCTAACCAACTTCGCTCAATAAAATTAAAAAGAAAATAAACAACTTACAACAACAATTTCCATATATTAATTTTTAATTATCCTTAAATGTATATTTTTTATATTATCTACACTAAATTTTAAATAAAGTAAACATTTATAGTTAGATCATTTAGTATTTACATAACTTTGAAAATGTTTTCAAATTTTATGAAAATTTGTAAATTTGGTCTATCAATTGAATATAAACTTTTAATTTAGCAGAAATTTAACTTACTTTTGAGGAAATTTTATTCTTAACTATTTATAATATATATATATATATATATATATATATATATATATATATATATATATATATATATATAGGTATGTATGTCTATCATAATATTAAATAAAATAATTTTATTAAATTACTTTTTGGAGTTGATATTTTACTATTATGTATTTTATAACAAAATTGGACAGGCAACATTAAAATATATTGTTAATTGAAAATATCAAAATTGATAATTATTATTTTGATATTTCTAATGAAAATATTTTAATAATTACTATATTTTAAAAACTTGTATATATTTTACAAATATAAAGAAAATAATTTTGTATAATTTGTATAAATAACAAACAAATCAAAAGTTGCCTTTTAAAAATTATTTGTAATATTAGAAAGATGTATTTTGTTAAAATAATTTACATTTCATGGTTTTATTATATGATTACATCAAATACGAATAATATAACACAATAATATTATTTGATTGGTTACACTAATTCTTCAAATCATCTAGGCCTAATTATGCTTTTCTATACATGATTTCGGTTATCATTGTTCTGAAAAAGAAATTTCAAAAGAAATTGGAGGTCATAAACTGATCGTATGCTATAATTGACCTTAAAAGGAATTGTCATAATTGAATACAACTAATTTCAAGCCCCCAACTCCCACGATGCTACGAGTTAAATGATGTAACCCTTTTCCTACAAATGTTTACTTAATCACACTTCTTTCCCAACTACTTTTACTGTGTTTCGTCATGTGAATTGCACAAATACATTTTTAATTTAACTTGTGATATATTCAATCTCTGACTTTAAAGAACCCAGTCGTGCAACATGTGTTACAAGAACTCAGTTGTTTAACTTTAAGATAATACAGTAACAATATATATATATATATATATATATATATATATATATATATATATATATATATATATAGGCAACATAAATTATTCTACAGAATAACTATATCTCTCTCTCTTTCTCTCTCTATATATATTAAAAATTGACTCAGTTGTTTAGTGTGGCATAATGTTTAGAAGTTTGAGGCAATGGAAATTTTATTTTATGTGGTAGTTATCTTTCATATTTTTAGTCAGCAGACTTAAAAGATAAATATTATTTAGAAATATTGGTTCTATTTATTAGGATTTTTCAAGTTGTGTTGCATCATTCTAAATAAAAGTAGAAAACTAAACGATAGTATCACAGTACAATAATGTTTAACAATTTCTTGTGCTGATTTTTAATATAACCATTAATGTATGTTGTTAGAAAAATCTTTAAAGGTTGATAGAGAATTGACAATTAATTGAATCATGGAATGTCTTAGAATATGCAATGCTAACTAGCAAACAACAAAAGAAATAAATTTAGTACACTAAAACAAAACACTCAAAAATAAAAATGTTGTAACACTAGACAGATAATGACCCAACAAATGTCTATGATTAAAGAATCATATGTGTTGGAAAGGTTGTTGAGATTATGGACAATCTATTTAGATGAGTTGTTAAGTCTCTAGATAGTCTTATAATTAATTGTTCTCCTAAACAATTTAAGATGCATTAGACGGTCTAGTGATTAGAATATTATATATGAAGAAATTATGTTTTGATGATAACAAAAATTAACTGAATAGTTTATTTCTTCTAACAGCTATTAGTATAACTACAATATACAATAGGTTATCTGAGCTTCTACAACTTGTTCATGTTAGATAGTCTAATAAACGTGTTGAATGCATAACATGTTTGGTTAAAACCGTCAATTGTGAAAAGCAAAAACTTCCAAATACATATATATGATATACGAAAATAGAAAGATTTTATCTGCACGTTTTCATAGAATTTAAAAAATATTAATAGTGCATTTTTAGGAAACAAAAATATCTTGATTATTTATTTTAGAATTACCTTGCTTAAACAAATTTTTTAATCAGTTGTGATATATTGTGAATGCTTTTAAACAAAAATGAAGTGTTCTATTAAAGATCTCATGTACTCTATTTGTCCTTCTTTTTTAGCACATATTTAAAATTCATTATTTTCTTAATAAATTTGTTCAAATTAAGTCTTGCAAACGACTTTCTAATATATTGTGAATATCTCTTATTCTCTTTAAAACGAAACTATTTTGAATAAATAAAAAATCTCAAATACTCTATTTTAAAATCACATGTTATTTGGAACAAAAAGATTCTTTAGATTGCGTGGAATTATTTTTACTAATCTATATAACAAATATTTTTTAATTAGTTTCTTAAACAAATTCAAAGAAAAAAAATTGGAAGATTAAAAATTCAAGCTTTCTATTATGAGTGTTTATCACCAAAAAGATGAAGATATGAAGATACTGCAAAATCCAAAATTAACTTTTTTAAGTATCAAAAAACAAATTCAAAAAGTTATATGAAGAGATTGAAGGTAAAGAACAAAAAGTAGAGCAAGCTAAGCCTTTCAAGACATTTAAGTGATCTTACTAAAGATACCAAAGTTATAGTGAATGCCTAATCAAGCAGTTTGAGTGTATAGTCTTCTAGGTTGAGCGCTAAACCATTATAATTCTTCACATTGTAAAGTTATACCCTTGTGAGCTTTCTTTGTATTCTATTTGAGAGTGTTTTTTATTTTTTTCTTGAGAGTTCTTAATCACTATAGAAGGTTAAGAAGGTGCAACCAGGAGAGGAGAGAATACCTATTGTAACCTGGAGAGGTGAGAGTACTCATTGTAACCAAATGTGTTTGTTAGTGGAAGTTCTTAAGATGTTTCTTAAGAGGGACTAGACATTGCCCAAGTTTAGGTGAACCAGGACAAATTATTGTCTAGTGATCTATAATTACTCTCGTTGTTTCTCATAGTTTTATTATTATCATTAGACGGTCTTAAAGAAACGTTATTGCTAGACGATCCATTAGATTGTCCACTAGACAAACTATTTTTCATCTTCTACAGAAAGAGTCTAAGACTCCATTTAAGCCCCACCCTTTCCCCTTTTGGAGCCAATTGTACCTTAAATAAAAATTATTTATTTCAACACATTATACCCTCTTCTATGCGTAATCCAGACTTAAACCAATATTGAATTTTCACCCCACATCATTTTGTTTTTTAAAAGAGAAATTCTTTTCTTTTTTCCTTCTTTTTTATATGTTTACGGCTTGATCGACAACCTTTCTAAAATGCTCTTTATACTTCCCATGTAATACTTTTAATTTTCCCCAAACTTGAATCACACTAAGGATGATCTCTTTGCTCTCTCTGCTTATAGTGAGACATTCAAGGTTAAAACATTTAAGGATCAAAGGTTCAAGGATGAAGAAAAATTTCTTTCAAAGCTCACAAGGGTATACAAAGGCTTTATTGAAAAAAAAACAAGGACGACTATTTGGCTCAAACTATAATGAAATAAAAGTAAAAATGGCATTGATGACAAGTAAGCATGCCAACAAATAATTAGCTTAAAAACTCAAGTAAATTCAATTATGAGTGAAAAGTGATAGTACAATGAATTAAACTCTGAAGCCTGAAATCTCACTTGGTTAAATTGGTGAAAGCACTTATACTCATATGCCACAATTATTAATCAAAAACAAAAATATATAATTAACCAAACCTAATTTTGTAGGTGAATGAGTCTAAGATTTTCTATTAACCATCAATTTCTTGACCAATTACATAAAAAATACTTGTTTTTGCCACCAAAATCTTAAGACAACAAACAAATCATGCTCTATTCCTAGTTACAAGCTTTCATTTCGAATTTTGATTCAGATCCTAATTACAAATTATTCTCAATACCCTAAGAACCAAATATTAAGTCATATATTAACACAACAGACATTATGCACAGATCAAAATGCTGACATCTGAATGAAAAGACATATGCATAAACCCAAAATCGATTACATGAGAGTTTAATTAGTTACATCTAATCTAAACAAGATGAGAAGAATGAAAAATGGAGGAGAAAAGAAACTCTCCAAACCCTAGTCGTCATCCCAAGCTATATTTTTCTGACTCTTAGATGAAGGCTAACTCTCATATGGAGACTGACTCCTAAATGGAGTGGAGTCTAACCTTAATGCAGAAAGTCTTTGAATAGATTATGATTAATGAATTACACGCCCGACCTAACTTTAATGGCGTCGTTCTCTACTTTCCTGTAGACATTCATGGCTCAACTCGTGTATGGCTCAGCTTAAGTGGCGTCGGATGCAATTGCACAGGTTTTTCTCTCGGGTTGACTAAGCTTCAATGGTTCTGGGCCCAAGTCTCCTACTTTAGTTTTTACTCTTTTATCTCATCCTTTGTCAACTCCAATCCTGCACTTCTTTAGCCAATGTTTCCTGTTCAATTATTTGATAAAATTAATGAGATTTAGAGTAGAATTTGATTAAAAACCCAAGTGACCAATTATTGATAAAAAGAAAAAAATTATTTATTAAAAGATATAAAAACATGGAATTTAGAAGGTTTCAAGCTTAAAAACAATTGATATCATTATGAAAATTGGCTCCAAAATATGATAAAAATAAATGTTCTAGAAAATTGTGTTCAGTATGGGATAATTACAAGAAAATGACTATAATATCACCATTAACAAAGATGGTTGTGAAACTCATGATCAAATTATAGGTATGATTAATGACGTAAAATTGGGCCTAAATCAAATATTCTCTTTATAGATTAAAAGCATTTAATCATATGTAATGACCAAAGGAAAAATCCTTCTTGTCTTTGGCATTACCATTATGACCATTTTGAATTTTGGAGGACTAAAGACCCTCAAACAAAAATAAATGGTTATAGGTCTACTAGATATTGTTGATCCTTCTCAAGTTTTTTAAGGATGCTTTGTTAGAAAACAAACTCAAGCACACCTTTTCAGTGACAAATTATGAAAAGCAAAGGATGTTTTGGAGTTAGTACACTCAAACATGTGACAAATAAAAAAACCTTTAACTAATGGAAGTAAAAAGTATTTAATTACTTTTATGATAATTATCGTAGAAAAGAATGTATAAAGGTTTGGATAGTTACAAGAAAACGAGTATAATTATAAGTATTATTGATTATGTAATTGTGAAATATATGATTCTATTATAAGTATTATTGATTATGTAAAAATGTGTCTAAACCAAATATTCACCCTAAAGATTGAAAGCATTTCATCGTATATAATGGATAAAAGAAAGATCCTTCTTAACTTTGGCATTACTGTATGGCCATATGAGTTTTAGAGAATTGAAGATCTTTACGTATTCCACAAATTGTTTATCCTTCTCAAGTTTTGAATAATGTTTTGTTGCCAAAGTAACACTGATATCAATTTTCTAGTCTCAAATCATGAAGAGCAAAGGATGTTTTGGTGCTAGTGCATTCAAACTTATGTGGTCCAATAAAATATTTAGCTAATGGAGGTAAAATGAATTTAATACTTTTGTTGATAATTATTCTAGAAAATTATGTAAAGTGTTAGATAGTTAAAATAAAAGGTTACAATATCATCATTATAGTGAAGGTGCTTGTGAAATTTATGTTCATATTAGAGGTATTATTGATGTTGTAAACATGAAAACATACCAAATATTTCCTCTAAAGATTGAAAACATTTAATCATATATGATGACCACAACAAATACCCTTCTTGGTTTTGCAATTACCATTGTGACCATTAGAATGTTTGATGATTAAAGACCCTCAAATAGAAACGATGACAAGTTTTGTACAAATTGTTGATCCACTTCAAGTGTTTCAATGATGCTTTGTGAGCAAACAACGTGGATATAGATTTCGCTATTACTTTTATTACAATTATTTTTAAAAAATTGTGTTAAGTATTGGATAATTACAAGAAAAGGACTATATTATCATCAATAGTAAAGGTGCTTATGAAATTTATGATCCAATTAGAGATATTATTGATGATATAAAAGTGACCTCAAACAAAATATTTTCTCTAAAAATCAAAGTATTTAATCCTAGTTAATAGTCAAAGCAAAAATCTTTCTTTTCTTTTGTATTACTGTTATAGACATTTGAGTTTTTGAGGATTGAAGACCCTCAAACAAAAATAAATGGTAATAGGACTTTCACAAATTGTTGATCCTTCTCAAATTTTTAAAGGATTATTTGTTAGAAAACAAACTCAATCACAATTTTTTAGTGACAAACCATGGAAAACAAAGATATTTTAGAGCTATTACATTCAAACTTGTGTGACCTAGTAAAACATTTATCTAATGAAGGTAAAATGTATATAATTACTTTTAATGATATTATAGAAAAATGTGTAAAGGATTGGATAGCTAAAAAGAAGGACTACACTATTATCATTATCAAATATGCTTGTGAAATTTATGATCAAATTAGAGGTATTATTGATGGTGTAAAAATGAGTTCAACTAAAATATTCTCTCTATAGATTGAAATCATTCCATCCTACTTAACTATCAATGGAAGTATATTTTTTTTGCTTCGACATTATTGTTATGGCTATGTGTGTTTTTAGGATTAAAACCCCTGGACAAAAATAAATGGTAGCAACTACAAATTGTTGATCTTTCTTAAGTTTGTGAGTGTTTTTTAATCGGCAATAAATTAGAATGGGGATAATGAGGTTACTCCAACTCATACAAAAAAAAATAAAAATGAGTAATTACACAAAAAGAAGGGCAAGTCATCCAGTTTTCTATGATACCGTATAATCACTTACGTTAGACAACCCAACCCATAGGCAAAAAAAAAAGTAATAATAATAATAGCCTACCCCATAGCTTGACAAAACTGTTCAATGGTATATGAGTTACGGTAACAAAATATCAAGTCCCAAAAATCACAAAATATCGATAATAAACATTCTGCCTCGAGTACCTAAAATCGTGTTAAAGTTGATAAAAATATGCAGCATAAGTTGGTATGCTGTAGGAGTTCTTGATTTGTCTATCAGTTTCACCAAATCCTCTGATTCAATAATGTCTACTTTGTACTTTTTGTACTTCATATTTCTTTACTTGAAAACATTCTTCATAACTCCCTTCTAGTATCCTTTATTTTTCGCTGCTTTCGATCCCCTGAACCAACAAAAACACAATCCTTCCTACTAGTATAATCTTATAGATATACATTAATTCCTTATGATCTTCCTGATTTAACTAATGAATCCAGTTCTTGATTCTTCCTTACCTGTATAATCCGCTACCTTACCCCATTCTAACTAATCATTAGCATGCATATTAGTGCGTTCATACACCTATCAGAGTAAGAGAAACTAGCATTTTTATATTTTATCTTCCTTAACATTGCCCATGATTTGGTTTGGACCGTGGCAAAAAGATTTAATATATCACATTTTTTATTTTTAAAAATGATATCATTTCTGTGTTTTCAAATGTTTTATATTGTTATCATCCACATCATACTCCACACATAATTACTTTTCCTACTAATTCCAACAATTTGAAATCTTAAAATGTGTTTTGTAACTAATTTATGATGCGCAGGTTACACCCCTAACCATCTATTACACATATTTCAAAACCTACTAATTTTCATGTACATGAAAAAATAAATGGTTCATACTTTCGTGAGTAGAGTTCTACAAAACATTCATTGAAATAACAAGTTTGTGAGTGTGTTCTTAGTAAATAACATCTATATCAATTTTCAATGACAAATAAAAACAAAACCTTTATCTAATGAAGGTGAAAAGTATTTATCCTTTTTACCATAATTTCAAGTTTTCTAAAATTTTGGTGCATAACTCCTAAAATTTGAAATTTCCACAAATAAAATTATAGAATTTGTTGGAGCTTAGACATCTTTAATCTAATACTAATGCATTAATAAAAACAATTAAAATATAGTCAAAATAGAATTTAAAATCATTTCACAATATAAGAAAATAATCTCACAATGCATAAATAAATTTGAAAAGGTAACGAATAAAATTGAGAGAACACAAATGAATTATGGAGAATAATGGTAGCGGCGACGGCACAAGGCTTTGGAGCGTGATTATTGGCAGTGTGAGTGTGAGTCATGATGGAGATAACATGCACCAGCACAACTTCAACTATCACCCACAATGACGGCAACAAAAATGCAAGATTAATGCGAGGTAGACCCGAAAAGAGAAAAAAAAAAAAAAAAAAAAAAAAAAAAAAAAAAAAAAGAAAAAAAAAAAAAAAAAAACAAGAAAAAACACAAATGAAGTCTTTGATGCAACTACAATGAAGCATTATAAAGAACATATGACAATTACTTTTGAATTGTTCTCATATAATTTACGTAAATTTCAAAAATACTACCATCATGATTTCACCATGTTTCTCTTTACTTTTTACTAGGGTTTCAATGGAAACCAATTCTACTATATGATAATTTAGTAATATGCATTTGAATTTTGGTTGGAATAATTGACAAGATTTGAAAAAAAAAACAATAAAATTAAAAATTTGAATTCTTTTAATAATAAAATTAAGATAGTAAATATCGTTCTTTTAAATTTAAATATTTATATATATATATATATATATATATATATATATATATATATATATATATATATATATATATCACTCTCAATCATATATAACATGTTTAAACATGTTTACAGGAATATAGATATTTAAAAGAAAACAAATAAGAAGAGTAAATATTAGGATGTACAAAATTAGAAATTAAAATTTAATACAAAAATACTTTTCGAGTTGCTATTCTAAAAGAGAAAAAAAGTATTGAATAATACAAACTTCACAAATTCATAAATGTTAGCAAGAGAAATTTAAAAATTCTTAAGGGAATACACCTTAATCTTAATAGTAGACTTTTGAATAAGTGAGGAAAATACTTATCTATAGTCATCCTATGTTTCTTGAATAAAGTAATGTTTCTTGGTAAAATCAATTTAGGAGTTAGTGATATTTTGAGGATACTTAAATTAATTTTTTATTTAAATAATTTCTAAATGTTTGAATTATTTTATTTATGTATAATTTTGCTCAGTTGACTTTCCTTAGTATGTCGTACGTAATTAAAGTTGAAATTTGGAAATGACTTGCATGTATAAACAACAATTACAAAATTAGATTTTGTGGATAGTTTAATTCATTTTGAGCAAATGACTTTTGAATATTTATGTATATATAAATTTAAAAATAAATGTAAACTAAAGGATTGTACTTACAGATTTGTGATGTATTTAGAAATTTTATATGCATTTAGGAGGTGATGTTTCGGGTATAAAGTTTTATGTCTGTGATTTTTATGGTGCATTCGATATAGTTGATTAAAAATTTAAGGATCAAAATTTTAGATATTTATGAAAATAATTTTCTTTATTTACGAAAACGGATAATGATTTTTGGTTGAAGAAATTATATAACCAAATGACTATCTGAAAAATTCTTTAATTTTAATTAAAATCGTACTTATGTAATATGATTTGGTGAAAAAAGATAGAATGAAATTTCTGTCATCATGATACGTCTCGGTAGTTATCAAAGTTAAAAAAAATAACTTGTGATATTCTCTTTCTAAAACTAAGCTGGGTGTAATTTGTTGTTTTTTCATAAAATTATTTTTTTTATTAGTTTGGATTAAAATACCATGGTTCTACAATTTTAATGAATTTTGATCTTTTCCTTCTAAATTACATTGGAATTTATTGTTTCCTAATAAATTTCTTTCTTTTATTGGTTGGGTTAGAGTATAATTGGAAACAATTTTTTTTGTATGTAATTATAAGAATTTATTACTTGCATTAAAAATATGTCACAATGTCATGATTTTCATTCTATTTTGTTTATTGAAATCATGCCACATAAACATAATTTTAACTAAAATTAAAAATTTTGATTTTGTTTTAAGATGTCTTCGTGTCATACAATCAAACAATTTCTTAAGGAAAATTGTGTCATGTAGACATCATTTACTCATTTTGGTAAATAGAAAAAAATACCAATTTTTTTTTTTGTAAATATGTACAAAAATATTTTTATACTTTAA
>Ga0209700_109903_pt1 | contig 10467 bp, 6 predicted proteins | sample SiratroredBW_FD_187528 | JGI IMG/M metagenome (GOLD analysis project Ga0209700, IMG submission 187528) | Root nodule microbial communities of legume samples collected from California, USA - Siratro red BW (SPAdes) (version 2) | ecosystem: Host-associated > Plants > Roots > Nodule | place: USA...
TCTTCCTTTCTTATTGTCTAGGGTGGTTTAAGGGATGCAACGGAGGTGGTGGAGAGGGTTCATGGTAGCACGGTGAGGGTGAGTGGTGGATGCATGGGGACATGGAGATGGTAACGAGGTGCAGGATGCTATGCATGTCATTATTTTTTTCTTGTTTTTACGAGGTGGGTGCGCAGTAAAAACAAAATGCAGAGAAGTGGTGGAACTTCATGTGTTCATGGAGATGTATGTGCCATAAGAATCATTGGGTGTTTTTTTTTATGCAATGAATGTAAATGAATGTATGAATGTAACTCGAAAACAAGTAAAAGAAAAACATACTTGATGCCTGAACTTAGTCTTTTTCTCTGTGTTTTCTTCTTTTTCTCTTCGCACTTCCTTTTTTTTTTGTTCTCCCTCCGTGTACGTGTATTCCCCTTCTTCTGTTCTCCCTTCCTCTCTTATTATTATTTTTTCAAAAATCAAGGTGATTCAGAGTAGTTATCACTCTTTGACCCCTTCTTATTGTTTATTATTTTTTAATTTTATTCGAGATGAATCTACCTAGGAATGAGACTTAAGCCATTTTCCAACGGTGATAATTTATTATTTTTTATTAATTGTATTTTTAAGAAGTGGAGAACATGAGTTGTTTTGAGCAGTTTCACAATTGATATTTTACTTTTTTTTTATTTTTTTACGTGGAGTTAAGGAGTGAGAACATAGAAGCCTACTGCCATTGACTCATTCTTTTTATTATTTTTTATTATTTATTTATTATCTTGAATTTGCAAATCAAGGAAGCAGTTTGAAAGCAGTCTTCCTTTCTTGTTATTTTTATTATTTATTCTTTTTTATATATATTTATTTTTATTTTTTTGTTATTTAATTATTTATTATTTATAATTCATTATTCATTATTTATTATTTTCGTTTTTATTATTATTTTTTTAATTAATTACCACCTTTTTCTTTTTTAAGTTTTTTTTTTCTTTAATGGAAAAATTCAATTGTTTTTTATTTATTATTATTATTAAGAAAACTTAAAGTAATAAATATATTTTATGTTATTATTCATTTTTATTTCTCTTTGTTTTTTTTATTATTATGTTTTAATTTAAAATTTTATTCGGACAAAATCGGGTGTTGACAAGAAGCATTAAAAATTTCTCTTCTCTTTTTCACACAATCTATTTGACATTTGGCAATACTTATCTTCTTTAATAGTAGAACCTTGTATATCAAACAATGGTTAAAAGTGCACACCATACAATAGAAATAGTTGAGTTAAAGTTGAAAAATAGCTCTTGTCAGGATAACTGACGAATGTTCCAACCTTTTCTCGAAACCCAATAGGTATTCGAAAGATACTTTGTTTTGGCGCAACTCCTCTTGGTGGCAGACGTTTGAAGACATTCTGTGAGTGATAGACGTTAAGCTTTAGGAATGTTCTTTGATACTATGACAACTTAGAGTCTGCACTGAACTTAGCATCTATTATAATCAATCTTTCATTAGATGGATTGGTTGGTTTGCATGAGCTTCTCGTCTGATATTCATCAAAACTTATCAAACGAAGTGAAAATTACATATAGTACTTTATTATCAGTCAAACTAAAAATTTAATTTTGCATGATTTGCTCCTTCAACATTTAGCAGACAACTTTATAATCTATTATTTTAACACTTAATCAAAATTATATAGTATTGTGTTTTTTTCTCTAATAAAAAAGAAATGATTATTTATAAATGTTTAATTTATATAAAGGATTATCAAAAAATAATGATAACTGTCAACTTTTTTAATTATAGCTAAAAAAACGTGTCTAAAATTGTATAAATCTATAGATTTAAACAAATAATTATTAAACTTATATTAACATAAAAAATTCCAAACAAAAATATAAATAATAAACATATTTCATCATATTCAACTTTTTATACTGAAAAACTTTACTTTATGTATTAAACTTTTACGATAATTACTTTATGTAATATAATTGATGGAAATATGTAATAATGAATGTATGAAATTAAAGAAAACTAAAGAAATAGAGATGGTCTTAAGTAAAAGGAGACAACGATTGACTCAGGTAGTAAACTTGGTTCAGGAAATATTATAATTGACTCGGACAACACTCTCTTTTCTTCCAGCTGATTTTTACTCAAAATTGGAATCAGCTGTTGTAAATTCAATTAAATTGCCGCGTGCTAAGGATCCAAATCAAGTGTCGAAGCTTTGTTACCAAACTAGATCTGATAAAGTAGATGGAGCAGTGATCACAGCACATTTTATTGGTGCAAATGTCCTTTTATATAGTTCCAACACCTTTGTTAGAGTGGCTGATGACGTTGTGTGCTTCGCATTCGTGCCAAGTCAAACTCGTGCAGTGTTTGGGAACTTGGTTCAGCAAAACATTTTTGTTGGGTATGATCTTCAGAAGAATACAATGTCCTTTAAGCTTGTGGGTTGCACAAAGCTGTGATCGATTGTTGTTTGTTTTACTATGTCTTTCAATGAATTAATCCTTTTAGTAAAACTAAACCCTAACCTTAAATACTTATGCCTGGCATAATATTTTTTTTTTCTTTTCAATCTCATGATCACTTCTTCATTCTTTCTCTTTCCTTCCTCTCCATTAATATTATTTGTGAGTCAGATTGGCTAGGATTTAAATAAGCCCATTACTCAATCAACTAAAAAAATGTATGAGATTTAGTTGGATTGAAATTTTATATTTTTTTATGGTAAATCCAATTCAATTCAATCTATGATATGTATTGGATTGGGTTGAATCAATTGGTAAAGATTTTGAAAACCTTTTTTAATGATTTTTTATGAACTTAACTAAAAAATAATATAACTTTTATAAAATTTAATAAGATTTTAAACAAGTTACTAAGTCAAATCATAATAAGTAACACGAATGATTACTAAAAAAATAATGACAATAATATACATACAAGTCACGATATTAGAGTAACTTCAAATTTCTAATTTTATTATTATTGTTATAATTATTACTATCATTATCATTGTTAATAGTAATAATGATAATTTTAATAAAACTATATTATGAAAAAATATGTAGGTAATTTTATACGGATTTAGATCCGTACGTAATTACTTACGAATTTGGATTCATAAGTAATTATTTATAGATTTGTCCGTAAGTAACATATTTGCAGGTAATGCCAGATATACCTACAGAAAAATTTGTAGGTAATGTCAAATTTATCTACGGATTAGAATCTATATGTAATGACGTACGAATTTTTCTTTCAATAAAATTTGAAGGTAAAATTCATAGATAAAATCTACATAAAATAAATCCATATGTAAAATCTGTTGATAGTGTAAAATTTACCTGTGGATAAAAATTCGTATATAATAATCCGTAGGTAAATTGATAATCTTTTTAAAAATTACGTCACAATATTATTTAGAGTTTAAGATTTAAAGTTACCTCAGAATATTGTGACTTAAACATTTATGTTCCAAACATCGCTCTACCTATTATGGTTCAGCAATCACATTTGAAATTCACCTTTGTACCATATACTGCTATCTTTAACCAATTTTAATGTTACCTAAAATAATAAATGATATAGTGATTATTAATCGATTACATGTATAAATGTATAACTGTGTAATGGCCCGTTTTGAAAAAACTATCTTAAAATAAATATAGATCAAAATTATTAAACACCGTAATAAATCATTAATTATAGTCACAAGTCAATTATATTATATTTTATTTTACTCTTTTAATTTTAAGTTAAAATAGGATAACTGAACAAAACTGAGTTGATAAGGTTGATCGGAATAATTTCTTTCAATAAATTTAGTTAAAAACTAGAAATGTGTTTGAATTTCAGTCATTTATTTTTACTAAATAGTACTTCTAACATATTTAAGATGTTTTTTTATAGTTAACTCAAACTACACATCACATTAAATTCTAATTGATTTAAAAGTCCCCATTAAATGTTTTATCTTTATATTTAATTACATTTAATTCAACTTTAATTTTCTAACTATAACTCCTGAGAAACTCAATTCCAACTAATTGCCAATGTTGGTTATAAAGTTCAACTTATTTCATCAACTACTATTACTAGCATTGATTTTAACAATGCAGGTACATAAATAATTTAGTTTATAGCACATGAAATTCTGCTATTTATAGATTTCTTGAGCCACAAAGTTTACAGAGGTATAGAAATAAAAAGATTGACACCTAGACATATATTCAAAGATGGATATCAGAATCTAGAAAGAGAATTTACTTTGTCCCTATTATTCATGCATAAGTTTCAAATCATTATATTTTGATGCTTAGTAATGTTGAGAATATTAGATTAATAGATTTGTTATTGTAGGTCTTATTGGCAGCTCATGCTTGTGTGTCCCGCGGACAACACAGTTGTTTGGTTCTGTTCGTTGCATAAGAAGGCAATGAACGATATGAAACAAATAGTACAAATGTATCATTTAATTAAGTTTAAGTAATATATATCACTCTTTTTTTTGTATAATATGCAATTTACTAAACAACTTTCATTTTAGTGCAATGAATATATGTAATGTTCTTGGAGGAAGATCTACATCCACATCTCAAAACCTCCATTGGATATATCCTAAGGTATTTAATTCTAAATTTAATTCTAATGTAAATTTATTAAAATTAGCATTCAATTATTTGATGATTCACCTTTAATGATAGTGCAATAAGCAACAAGGAGGCTGGGAATGTGACATCATGCATTGGATGAGAACCATAGCACGAAGTGGTATAACTGATTCTTAGGAGCAGGTATTGGCATATTCATTGAATTGATCGAGTAGAGCAATAGGGGTCTAAAGAAATTTTATAAAAGAAAAAGACCAAAATAAAGGGGACATGTTTTGGAGAGAGCACTAGAATTAGACGAAAAACACAGAGAGACAACAAAAATTACAGTGTTGAAAAAATTAGTGGGCAAGTAGAGTCATCAAGGGCAGAAGGAGAAAGGGAAAAAGTCTAAAGTTCTTGGTTAGTGCTTCAACGGGTATGTCTAGTCCAATCGCTTTACTCTTGTATGTTGTTATACGTAATGCAATTATTTTGATTGCTCACTTGATTCCTGTATTCCGCTACGTAATGTGATGGCTTTGTTTGAGAGTTATTATGGTATCTTGAGATTCAACCCTTATCGTTTTGATTCGTATTAAAAAAAGAAATTAAAAAATATAAAACATTTTCAGAAGTTGTTAATGAAAGGAAAACACAAAAATGCTACCGTAAGAGAAAGTTACTATTTAACTTAGATAAATTTTTTGTTTTTTTATTACACGAGTCTTATATAACACATGGTAGATTGATAAAATAAGAGTAATTAAACAATTAAATATAGAGTAATTATAGGTTGACAACCTGAGGTGGCATTACACCTAGGTTACAACCACACGTGGCACTAATGTGGCCACTCGTGGCTTACGTGGCAAATTTTATCCAGCGTGGCATTGGGGTAAAATTTAGGTTTCATTTTCATTTCATTTGGTTTTAGCACGACAACCACCCACAAGTTCGTTTCATTTTCCTTCATTGATCGTCGCAACCTCCCACAGTTCCCTTTATTTTCCTTTGTTGAGCGTCGCAACCCCCCACCCATCTACAAGTTCCCTTTCATTTTCCTTTCGTTGAGCGTCGCAGCCCCCAACAATTGAGTTTCACTTTCATTTCGTTTGAGTTTTCAACATTTACAATCAGCCGCAGCCACCCACCAAATCAGTTTTCCTTTTGAATCGACCCATCTTGTCATTTACAAACGTGGCAGGTATGTTGTCAGATTTTTGTCTGTCTTCGTGTAATGGGAGTTGTTAATTTGTGGTTGTGTTTGTATTGTGTTATTTTTGTTCAAGACTGTATGTGGAAAACTAGTAGTATTTGACGTATGGAGGTGAGTTTGGCACATAATTGCTGCCCCTGTCATTTGTGGTCAGAAAGTTGCACACAGTTAGACACTTAAGTATAGAGGGTTAAACAGTTCTGAACTGTCAATGGTGTTAATGGTATTGGCTGTTTTGTTAAATGTAAAAGAATCTGTGGGATGTGGGATCAGAAACTGTAACACAATTACACACTTAAGTTGACATTGTTAAACATTTTTCAATGTTCAATGCTTGTAATGGCAATTTTGAACATTTTTCCATTTTTAATATTCCATAATGTATAGGTACTGAATTCTTTTACTGAAGAGGTTCATTCTAAACTAGCTATGGCTGCTAGAAGGTCTAATGCAAGAAGATCCGATGTTGATAACAATGGATTAAAGGTTAATGACTTTTTCTTGCATTTAAAGTTTGTTAATAAAGAAATGGTTTTGCTTTCTTGAATTAATTTTGTTTGCCATGATATTGCAGATCAGAGTTATTCACCAAGTTGACATTGATGTAATTGTTGAAGTGAACAACAAGCTACGTGATTTTCAAAGGGCAAAGTTGGAGAGAACCCCATTTAAATGGCTTGTTCGGATGACACAACCAATTAACATTTCTTGTCCTTTGTTGAGGGAGTTGGTCAGTCGTTGGTCTCCCAATGACCAAAGCTTTAGAATTAGGGAGTTTCTAGTTCCTTTGTCTGGTCTAGATGTGTGTATGAGCCTAAGGATAACTGGTCAAGAGGTTAGTTTTAATGATAATAATTTAGGTTTGGTAAATCATTTGTTCAATGGTGAGGATATTACCGTCGTTAGTATAGTTGAAAAATTGAATGATAAAAAATTAAATTCCAATAAAAAATGTAGATGACTTTTGCAGACTTTACATATTGCTTGCTTTTGTTGTATTCTATTTTCCTAGAACTACTAGGACTGTTTGTATATATCCATTTTATTTGTTAGATAGTTTGGAGGACCTTCATTTATATAATTTGGGTGGGGCGGTCCTATCAATGTTAAGTAGTAGTTTAGATAGATGTTTTTACAATTTCCATCACCAAAAGAATTTGCAGGGGATGTACCTCTGCGGTTGTGTGCCGGTGTTGCAGGTCAGTGTATTATTCTTGAAGTTTATATTTAGTTTAATATATTATTTTATTGATGCACCGTTTTTGTATTGAACAGTTGTGGGCTGTTCAACATGTTGGCATGGGTACGCTCAGTTCATTTCCACGCTTTGTAGACTGGCCTTCTTTGATAATGAGGTCTTCAAGAATTGAATCTGCATTCTTATATAACGAGGTTTGTATTCAGTTTTATTCTTATTTCTCAATTGAAATGGTTACTTGAGAAAAATGTCCCCGACATTGTAGATTGTTTGGGAGTGGAGGGTGACAGAAGAAGAGGGGAGTTTGGACATAGTACGAGAAGCACTTGAGTCCATACGTGTTGAAAGCTTACCACAGAGTCAGGCTAAAAACATTACATGCTCACACCACTGGGAGGGATGGTGGCCCAACAATATGAATGCAGAGGAATAATTGATACCAATTATGCGCACATTGCCTCTAATGAGGAAGATATGCGTCTGTTGAGAGAGCAGATGAAGAACTGTTAGAGGGAAAGATCCCGTATGGGTGAGGCGAGAACCAGTATGGGTATGGGTGGACCGAATATGGGCGATGCTGGACATAGTATGGGTGAGGAGAACCTACAACGTATCATCATGAACCTAGTATGTATGACGACGACCAACATACTATGTATCATGACGAACATAATATGGTTTACGAGGAGCCCAAGATGTGTGATGCCTTATCATTATTTTGTTCGGGTCAAGAGAGACATAGTATGAGTCACGATGACTACACTACGGCTGAGCAGAGACATGCTATGGGTCTTGAGGATCCGAACATGGGTCAGCAGGGTGAAAATTTTTGGACTCCACAACCGATCTTTGGTGGGTACCTCGAATACAATGTTCATGATGGAGGAAATGTGGCTGGTGTGGGAACATCTTCTCGGAGTCCAGCAGCGACACCCATCCGTTCGTATGTTCACTATACAGTACGGTTTGCCGGTCTTGATTTTGGAAGGTTGTATAAGCTTGTCACTGCAAAACGGCGTAAGAATGAGTCTATCAGGTACATTGATTGTTGTTTGGAAATATATTTGTCGAAGGAAAAGTTTATGAGTTTTATATTAACCATATGCTTATGTGAAGTTGTTGTTGTTTACATAGGCTTGTAGTTGATTTTGGTAGACAAATGCTTACTAATGTGAACATTTCTTCACTTTAACCAAGGGCTCGAGTTGACAACATGGTAAATTTAGTGAATTTTCATTATTTTGTTGTGCTTAGTTAGTTGTAAATAATGAATTGATCAAGTTTTGTAGGTTATGTGGTTTGCAACATGCGTCATGACCATTAACCAGTTGAACATCGTAGGAAGTGTGAATAGACTTTTCGTTAGTCCTTGGTTAGTGGTATGTGATATTGATTTTGTTGTTTTTATGTTTTAAGTATCAATAGAGCAATGTTTTTGCAAGTAATATACTGTTAATGGTTTTTAGACCCACGTTATTAATGAGATGAATATGGAGAAGTCTAAATGTCGATCATAGAATCATCATGATTGCAAACTATGTTTTGCTCATCATTCATTGGAGTTGGAACTCGTGTTGGGTTGTGAATTTGTAAGTTCGTATCCCATTATATTCAAAGCAAGTTTATTACACATAATTGTTGTGATAATGACGTTGTCTTGTTCGGATTGTAGGTATTTTTTCCAACACTTTGTAATGGGCACTGGTGGTGCTATGTGCTAAAGTCTACGAGTAGACAACTATTTGTAATTGATACTATCGGTGACCATGATGGATCCCGTGCGCTAATGGACAATGCAGTGATAATTGTACATGTTCAATATTGATTTTATGTATACGATTTTCTGAGTGAATTTAATGTTTGTAGGCAAGTCGACTCCATCATCTGTTGTGGTTGCTGGAGGAAGGTCGTCCAGGTCCTCCACTCATGATCGTGAATGAAGATGTCCCTCGTCAACCAAATCTGTGAGTATACATGTTTGTTAAATATAGGCTACTATATGTGTTTTACTTTGGACTAATTGTTGAGGATGTGCAGGTATGATTGTGGCATGATTGTGATTAAATGTATGGAATATTGGGATGGTGTGCCTCGGTTTAATGGGAAGACCATTCCAAAATTCACCACGGTGAGTATCTAATAGTATGCCCAGTTTACATATGTTTTTCTATTTGGACTATGATTTTTTAATATTTTTCATTATTTGACTTAATGTATTATGGTAATTTTTTGTGTGCAGAAAGAACTTCAAACATATAGACAAGATCTTGTTTGTCAATGGATCCTTCACGATAACAATGTTCGTCGACAAACTGTCTTGGAGGGTTTTAAGCTTATATGAGTTGTGATGATAACTTTAGTCGATTTTTTTAAGAAGTTTGTACATTTTGTAGAACATTATGAAGTTTAGTTTGTAAATTGTAATATGTACTTGGTTTAAGGTTTTACTGTGTTGAACTTTGTGTACAATTATTTCCAGCAATGAAAGAGTTGTTATTTTCTGTGAAATTAAAAATAGTGGCGCAATTTGTTACTTAATTGTTGTCTTCGTTTGTGCTCACGAGTAATGGTCAGCGAATAATGACAAATTACACACTTAACTGGGCAGGGTTATGCAGACAGTATGTCCAGTATTGGCAATTGGAGATGGGACTGTTTGATTCCTTAGTTAAGACTTTGACAGGGTGTTTTATGATGAATAATTATCACAGGAGTGTTAAGTGTCACACTGCATGACATTTTAACTTTCGTTTCTGCTCGCGAGTAATGGTCAGTGAATAATGATAAATTACACACTTAATTGGGCAGAGTTACACAGATAGTATGTCCAGTGTTGGCAATTGGAGATGGGACTGTTTAATTCCTTATATAACACATTGGTAGCGTGTTTTATGATGAATAACTGTCACAAGAGTGTTAACTGTCACACTGCATGACATTTTAACTATTTCGTTTCTACTCACGAGTAATGGTCAACAAGTAATTATAAATTACACACTTAACTGGGCAGGGTTACGCAGATAGTATGTCTAGTGCTGAAAATTGGAGATGGGACTATTTGATTCCTTACTTAACACATTGGCAGGGTGTTTTATGATGGATAATTGTCACAAGAATGTTAGATGTCACACTGCATGACATTTTAACTTTCGTTTCTGCTCGCGAGTAATGGTCAACGAATAATGATAAATTACACACTTAATTGGGCAGGGTTTCACAGATAGTATGTCCAGTGCTGGCAATTGGAGATGGGATTGTTTGATTCCTTACTTAACACATTGGCAACGTGTTTTGTGATGAATAATTGTCACAAGAGTGTTAACTGTCACACTGCATGACATTTTAACTATTTCGTTTCTACTCGCGAGTAATGGTCAACAAGTAATTATAAATTACACACTTAACTGGGCAGGGTTACGCAGATAGTATGTCCAGTGCTGACAATTGGAGATGGGACT
>Ga0209700_109904_pt1 | contig 10460 bp, 4 predicted proteins | sample SiratroredBW_FD_187528 | JGI IMG/M metagenome (GOLD analysis project Ga0209700, IMG submission 187528) | Root nodule microbial communities of legume samples collected from California, USA - Siratro red BW (SPAdes) (version 2) | ecosystem: Host-associated > Plants > Roots > Nodule | place: USA...
TTTTTTTTTTTTTGCTTTTTTTTTTTTTTTTTTCTTTTTCCAGACAGTTTGCTTACATGAACAATCTATTAGATAATTTATCTTTCATCTGCTATAAAAAAAAGTTCAAACTATATTTAACCTTCTATTCTCAAGCCAACTACATCTACAAACATGAACATCTCAAATGACATTAAATATAATAAATTAACCTTATATTTTTTATAATAATATGAAAAATATAATTGAGTATTCATGAAGCATAGGCTATGAATTACAATCAGATGTAATTTGTTTGTTGTTGTTTGATGAGGATTTAAAATGTATGTGATCGTGAAATTTTATGTGTATATAACTTATTATGAATTATCATGTAGGTGTAATGATAGTAATTATGATGCTGGATGAAAAAAATGTTCCGAAACATACCTTAAAAATGTTATTAAATAATAATAATAATAATAATAATAATAATAATAATAATAAGTGGGCTACATGAATTGAGTGTTTTAGATAGAACAACAAATTAATTATGTAAACACAAAAAACTTAAAAGATGCATCTTAAAATAAAATAATAACAAAGCATAACATCATGCGATCTGTATACAGTACGTAAAAGGAAAGACTCCACCACTTCATGACAAATCTTTACAACATGTGGTTTGGCCTTGTTATTGTAGTACACAGCATACGAATAATACAGAGTCAAGCATTACATTTTTTTTATTGACTAAATTGCTACTAATTATTAAAAGATGAGTTTATAATACTTAGGAGTATAATGTTTTCATTCAGGTATATTAGGCCTCCTTTATTATGAATCTTAGCTGTAAATTTCAAAATTTGTAATTGGATGTTAGCTTCTAAAACATTGATTTTAATTTGAGGTGAATTTTAGTTTAAAAGTTTATGTTTCTTCTAGTTTTAAGAAAAATGTTTAAATCCAATAAATTTCAAGTCAAAATTGAAAATCTTTAACCTAAAAACAATTGTGTGCATTTTTTTCTTTGACAAGTTTAATATTACAAAAAAATATACATTTTTGAAAAAAATATACATTAATGTATTTTATTTTAAAATTTATTTAATTTAATATTAGTTAAACCAAAGTTAAATAAAATATATTTTTAATATTAACTTAATTTACATCGGTGTACTGCTGTCAGTAATAATCATTTCAAAAAGTATTTATCATACAACACTGTCATCTTCAATAAAAATAAATTAAAAATACAGACAAAAGGTTGTAATGGATGAAAGGAAATGAATGTTATGAGATTTACGTAGAAAAATTAGAGAGAAAAATTGTGAGTAGTGATATTTATCATAATCTAATATTTTAAATTAAAAATAATATATTATTTTTTATTTTTTATAAAGATATACAAATTCCTAACATTTGAATTAATGTAAACTTAATCAATATTAACTTAAATAAATATTAATGATATATTATATTAATATTAATCTAATTAACACTAAATTAGAAAAAATAATAAAATAAATAAAATTAGTATTAATCTAAACATACTAACTTAAAAATAAATAATATTATAACGTTAATTATGTAAATACTAATTTTATTTATTTTTAATATTTATTTTTAGTTAATCAATATTAATATGATATGAAGACATATATTTTTATCTATTAAAAAATTAAAAATAATTAGAATCAACTTAAAATTAGTTAAATTAATTTAATTAGTATCTAACGTTAAGTAGATTAGAGTGCTGGCTAAAATTATATTAATTCAATACTAACAAAAATACTTTTATTATTGAAATTGATTAAGCCAATTTTATTTTTTTTAGTAAACATCGATTTAATTAATATATATTTTTTGCATAATATAAAATTAAATTTGAAAATAATTTTCATTAATAAACTATGTAATGTTTAATCAAAAGTTAGAGTTTAAAAATTTACTAAAAAATCAAGTGAATTTTATCATGTATATTATTTAATAGATTTTTTTTTAACAGCCATGAATAAAATAAATTAAAATGTATACTATTTAATAGATAATGAATAAAAGTAGGTAGAATATGGTATGTATTCTTTCCAATATTAATTATCCCAATATAATTACATTACTTATTATAAGAAAATATATATTATAAATACTAGACGATATATCATAAATACTAGATTATATAATATATGAAAGAAATTATTTTAAAAATAACTCTAGGAATGATTTCTTATCTATCATTTTTATTTTTTAAATTTAACGATTAAAAGTAACTTATTACTAAGTTTAAAAATAAAAAAATAAATTACGATAGTAAAAAATATTTTTTAATATTATCCTTAAAGTAGTTTTATTGCTTACCATATATAAATATATTATGTAGAATAGCGTTTTGGATGTTTGAGAATGTATGTTGCCTTTTAGTCGGTTTTTTATTGAAATTAAAAAGTAATACTTAAAAGTAGCATATCCATCTTTCATTTTAAATTGTTTAACAAAATTAATTTACTAACAGAATACATTAAGGACTTCGTTTGTTTCCATGAGCAGAAAGTTTTTAAGTAAAGAAAAGCAAATAAAGTTTGAAAAAAAGACAATATTTCACGAAAAATAATAAAAACAATCTTCACAAACTTTCTTCACTTAATTAAAGAGATTTGTGAAGAAAGTTATTATTTTAATTAAAATAAAACTAATTTATAAAATAATAAATTAAAATAATTATAAAAATAAAAGGTAAAAAGTATTTTTAAATTAAAAGTAAAAAAATTATAAATTATAACTACAATAATAAAATTATAAAAATATAACTTTTATATTTAAATAATAATATATAGATAATCGATTACGTTATTCACGTAATCGATTATATACATATGAGATATATAATCGATTACGTGAAATATACATATTAATTTATTATATAATTTAATAACAAATAATATTTAAAATATTAAATATTATATAATAAATAATATTTAAAGTATTAAATATTATATAATTTTTTATAATGAAAATTTTACATATTAAAAATAGTTAATAAAAATATAAATATAATTAAAATTATTATTTAATAAAAACAAAAATAAATTATATAATAATAATTCTTTATTATTATAATTCTTTTATTATTATAAAATAATAATAAAATTTAAATTTAATATTAAAAATATTTTGAAAATTTTAATTTTATATTTTAAAAAATAATCAATTTTAATCAAATTAATATATTTAATCATAATTTAAATTTTATTTTAAAATAATTATATAATTTAATATTAGAAGGTAATTTTTTAAATATATTATTAATTATATTAAATAAATAAATTATATTTTATTTTTAATTATAAGAATAAATTTAAAATTTTATATATTAAAAATATTAAAATATTTATTATATCTATCACATCATTCACAAACTTTTTTCTCAAATCTTACTATCTTTTCTCTAATCCAAACAACTTAACTTTCCACACAGTTTCATCTCAAATCACCTCAAATCCACTCTTTTAAATCCACTCCTTAATCCAAACACAACCTAAATCACGTATCAGTTGTCACTCGTTATGTTAAATTGAGGATAAAATTAACTCAATTACGAGAAACTAAGATAAAAGACAACTTTTATTTTAAGATGTTAATTTGTAATTTCAATGTTCTTAGAAATTAAAGGTAAATATGTAATTACAATATTTTATTTATTAAAATTAATTTAGACCTATCACATCATTTACAAACTTTTACAAATAATCCATTCAAATCCCTCCAAATCTCACCATCTATCCACTAATCCAAACAACATTATCATTCATACACAATTCACTTAAATTCATTCAAATTCACTCCCTCAAATTCATCCCCTCAACCAAACAAAGCGTTAAGCTCCATAAAATCTCTTATGTAATAAACCCTTTTCAAAAATAATTCCAAATCACAAAATTTATCATTAAGTTGTTTATTACAGTTAACAATTAAATTATATTTAAAATTTATCATTAAAATATTTTACGTTCTTTTATTTATAAACTATTAATAATTGTATTTTTTTATTTATTCGTAGAATCAAAAAGATCATACTATTTATAGTTATTTTTTATATACTTATTTGAAATAGATTTCTTTTAAAGTAGAAATAGATTTTATATATATAATGCTGGCCAAGAAACTTAGATGACATTCTTCATATGAATTGGTGACTCTTCATTTAAAATAGGTAATCCTAGAAGATTAATTTTGATTCTAAAGGCAAGGTAGCATTATTTTTGCCTACATTTTAAAAAAAAAATGTTAATGAATTATAACGGGCTAAGTTTTATTATGTGGGTTAAAATTGTTTAAATATCAAAATTGATTAATTGATTATTTTTGTCTAATCCACTATAGCTCAAATTAAAATTTATATTATTCATTTATTTATTTTCATTTCTAATTTAAATCTTTTCTTTTTAAAATGATAAAATATTTATTTGATGTTTTGTCTTTTTAATTTAATATTTGTAGAACATTTATCAATACCATATTTATTTTCAATTTAAGAGCTTTTTTCTAAGTTGCAATTTGATTACTTGATTTGAAGTTATTAGAATGATAATTAAGCGTGTCTAATTATTTCATAGCATTTGTGATAATTTTGTTTTTTAGAAGGTTAATTGCGTAGGTCAATGTGTATTTAAGATAAATAAAATGTTCAGGCATATGATTAAAGTTATCGTTAGTATTTTTGACAAAAAAAAAAATATTACTTGGATCTTGAAAATGACACTTTCTTAATTTTTATGAATATTCTTTTGTAACGAGATAACTGGACAAAGTAGTAAATATCTATTTTAATATAAAAATTAAATTCAACGAGTAGTTTTAGAATATTCTTAAAAATCTAATATAAAAGTAAATAAAATTCAACAAGTACATTTTTAATTTTAGTAAATATTTTATTTTAAAATCATTCAACATATAGGAGATACTATAAAATACTATAGTAGTTTGTTTAAACTTGAAATAAATATTTTAAAATAAGTTATTTTAAAATATTCATTTATTAAAAAAGTTAATAGAATTTATTATTAAAATAAATAAAAGCATTTTAAAATAAGTAATTAAGTAAACACTAAAAATATGTTTATTTATTAAATAAATAATTTAAAAATAAAAAAAAACTTATATATTAACTTGAATATGTTATCCATTTGTTATTATCTATATATATATATATATATATATATATATATATATATTAAAATAATATCAACAAAAAAAGGAAAAAAAAAAAGTTAGATACGATTTATTGCTTATATGTGAATTTAGATTTTCAATTTTTGATAATGTAAATAATAAAAAAAACCATTAAGAACTTTTATATATCTACAAATAATATAATTGGAAGAGTATAAATGAATCTATAATTATAACAATTCGAGATAACATAAATGGAAACTTTTGCCACATGTCTCCACCACAAAATTTTCAAAAATATTATTGAAATTAAAATTTTACCAATAACATAAAGTAGGACACATGTCAATACAGTACATACATATCATGGTTGTCTCATTGTGTGACACCTGTATCTCCAATCTGTAAGTCTTTCGCACCTTCCTCATTCTCTGCTCTCAAGCTTTTCAAATTTCAAATTCAAAAGTTATCACACCCGCCTTTCCCGCCACATTCATGCAGATTTTTGATTCCATTTTCAACTTCAATTCCACACGCTCTACAAAACACAACAAAAACAGGGACAAGAGAGGATAATTAGAAAGGAGATAGTTGGGTTGGATTGGGCAGAGGAAAAAGAGTGGGAGGTGCAGACAAAGAGGGGTTAAGTTTTAGGATGATCAATTTTGATCTTTTTCTATTATTTTTATCATCCACGATTATTTCATTTTTCTAACTTAAAATAAAAAATAATTTGAGAAAAAAAATACTATGTGTTACTTTAATTTATCCAATATTATTACATTTTATTATTATTTTATGTGAATATGATCCATTTTTTTTAATATTATTGTATTTATTTCAATTTACAGAATACAATTACAATTAAGTTAATCTATTTCTGCATTCTAATTGGGATTTTGGGATTTTGGTTTTATGAATACCTAATTGACTTAAGTTTCAATATTTGTTTTATGAACACAAATATATATTTTACATGGATATGCAATCCAGGCTCTAAAAGATTGTAAGTTTTGTTGCGCTCAAACAAGACATGAAGATGGTGTATATGTCAAGTTAAGTGCCACTTATGTATGTGAATGTGTCTATAATATTTATTATCAAATTCCAATAAAATAAAATTTTCAATTATTATTTTATTATAATGAATAATTAATCACTTCATCATTAGTGATGTAATTTATTTAAAATTAAATATTAATTTTAATTTACCATATTTTTTTTCACGAAATTATATTTTCAAAGATAGGTCATTATAACATTTCAACTCATAAGTTGTAATATTCTATTAATATAAATTATTAAAAAAATATTCCAAAGTTGGATTATATCTTGGGTGGTGATATTTTGACACCACTATTTATCTTTGACACCATTTAACACTAATATATATTATTATTTTATTTATATATAATATTTTATTAACAAAATATAGTGTTAAATGGAAGTATAACATGAACAGTGGTGTCAAACTAGTTTTTTTCTTATATCTTTCACGTCCAGTTTTCACATATGACTAGCTTTATGTTGCTGTTTCAAGAGTCAAAACAAAGACATGATTAAAAATACTTATTTTAGATGAAGATGACAATGTGTCAGACAACATAAAACATTTTTGTACAAAGAAATATTTCGAAAGCTTTAAGATAGAGACGTGAGGTATGACTATTTCTCTTATCTATATTGTTTTGCTAAATATTTTTATAAACATTTTAATTAATATATTTTCAAAGATTAAATGTAACTCAAAAAAGACTAAATAACACTTAAAAGAAACTAAAAGAAATAATATAACTTTCCACATACTATAATTATAATTTTACTATAATATATTTTTTTTACATTTGGTTAAATATAAATAAGTTATAATATTAAATTGATGCAATATAATAATAATAAAATAAATATTAAAATATAATAAAATAATAATATTATTAAATTGATATCATATAATATTTTTTTTTATTTAATTAAATCCCGTGCGTTGCACGGGTAAAATACTAGTATACCTACATTTATATCAATAATAATAATTAATTAAAAGAATATTTTTTATGCCTATTTCTTACTATTTTATTCATAAAATTGTAATAATTGTTTTTATTGCTGTTATTATTATTATTATGATCTTTAATTGTCTTTAAAGAAAAATAAAGAAAGAGTAATTAATTTATAGAAAATTATAAATATATAGATTATTATTACTATATTATTATAATTGTTTTCTAATTGTATTTACGTATTTTTTATTAACAAAAACACCATAACGCAACAGCGTATAAGTTTTTACTAATATTTTATAAAGTTAAAAACATCAATCTAAAAGAATAAAATGCTTGTAACGAAAATGATAAAAAATAGGAATAAAAAACACAATTTCTCTTGTTAAAAACTACTATATATATATATATATATATATATATATACATATATAATAAAACCTAATTAATATATTAATCAAACTCGTCAAGAAGTTGTCGGTCTAAGCAAAGCTAAGTTTGTGTTAGTCTCATGTGAATTTTAGGGATATACAGTTATCAAGTTACGTAACATCTATCTGTCATTAATAAATTAGACAAATATTTCGTATCAACATTTTATTAAAGAAATATATTTACGATAGACTTGAATTTGTGATAAGTGTATGTTTGGATTGATGTGTGTAATAAAATTAATTTTAAACTACTTATTTCTAAAGTTTACTTTACGCTCAAACATATATTACTTTTTTATAGTGAAATCAAAATTGAGACAAAAAAATCATTTGACTTAACTATAAACTAAACATCTAAACTTTTATAAAAATAAGTTTGATATCAATTCTCATCATTCTCCCATGAAATCAAACAGTATCATGCACTACTAAAATATTTCATACCCTGAGAAACTCTTTTCTTTTAATTATTTTGTAAAACTTTTAAAATTTACAGAAAAAAATAATTTTTCATAAAATTTTATAAAAAAGTTAATTTTTTTGTAGTAACTTGTGTGACCTTAGGTTAGTTGAAGGGTCTTAAATTTGTGGAATGTTGTGCTTACATATATTGATTGAGGATTGTGCATTAGGTAGTTTCCCATTGTTGGCAAATTTTGTGGCAGAAATCAAGGAGAGATGTGAGGAAGGATTGAAATAGATCCAAGAAGACATAATGTGATTCTCATGTGAAAGCAGAGAGAGTATGTTTTTTCATCTTCTAAAAGTGTGTGTTATTAATAGTGTCAACAACCAGTGACCTTAGACATAGGAAAAAGCAAAAGGATTTATGTTGTTATGTACGTGATGTTCGGGAGTCTTCACCTACCATTGTTTCATTCTAGTTAACTACAGAATGTTTTGTGTTTATGCACAAGAAGTCATGGTTCAAGGAAACACAGAAAGAAAGGAAAATAACATGGCTGAAATGATTAACAAGTCATGTGATTATAGTTGACAATTCATCTTTTGCTGGAGTGGAATAAATTCAAGGATGAACAGTTAGAATAAGTTAGGAAAATTGCCTTAGTTTTTTTTTTTTTTTTGTTTGTGAGATTTAAGATAAATGTCTCTTAGTTTTTTAAGAAAATATTTTTAGTTGGTAAAACTAAATTTAAAAGACTAAATATTTTTTAAAGTGTTTTTAGTCTCTCAAACTTATTTTGCCTGATGACTAAACTAATTTTAATAAAAATTTAAAGAACTACAACATTTATAAAAAAATACATTTTTTTAATTTGGAGGATCCATATCTGTTCTAAATTTTAGATATAATAAAAATATAATTAAACAAAAATAATTAGTTTGCTCTTTTTCTTTAAGTGTAGCTTGCTTAGAAAAAATATTTTTCAATATAGTTTGAATACATTTGTTTTCCTAATTATATGAAACATAGTCCTATTTTAATATATATATATATATATATATATATATATATATATATGTATATATAATATTTTTTTTCTAATTTATTGTGAAATATATTAACCATTAAAGACTACTCACCAATCTTCATGCAAATAGATCCATTCATTGGCCAACTATCAATATAAGCTGCACATTTATTGATAATTTTTTTAATTACAAGTAATATTATTAAACATAATTACATTTTAAATCATTCAAATTTTTATTATTTCTTAAATATAAATTTATAAATTATTTTTTTACTGATCTTGATGAAATTTAGTTTTTTCATATAAAATATTTGAGATAAAGTTTTAAGAATTTAAGATAATATTAATTATATATTTGAAGATTATAATTTTTTATCTAATGTCAGCTCTTATTTTAGTGATAATTAATTTTAACAATTATTTATATTTGTTGAACTGTGGTTTTAAGTTATCTTATTATGTTATATGAGCTAAATGAGTTATATTTTTAGGGGAACCCTTTAGCTTAATGGAGGGATGTTTCTAAACTATCTTCCAAACACTACTTGCTAATTAAGCCAGAGTCAAACTCCCCATTATTAATTACCCTCACAACAAAGAGCATATCACATGCTTCATCTATGGCATGCCATTGGAGCTTCAGTCTTTGCAATTCTTGATGGAGCCATGATGACATTCAAGGAATTATTTATTGTTCTATGATAGTAACAATTAGCATAAGTGCATTATATCAAAGGTGTAAATAATAAAATTAAGAACATTTTTTCTGACAATGTAATCTGAACCTCATATTTCAGTGCCATCGTCAGGTCCTCATTCAGGTTCGATGGAACACTGTGATAAGAAGGAGAAATTCCTGCATAAGAGAAAAAGTCTTTTGAAATGATCTTTTATTTAGTTACAAATTTAATGTCTTTAATTTGATTTGATTTTCATCCCATAATTTGTGAAATTAATTAATTTCATTTTTTTAAAATAAAGATTGTTGATTTGTTTTGCTTAAGATATTAAATTTCAGTTTTAACCTTTTTTAAGATATTCAATATTATAAGACTTTAAAATGTTCACTTGGCTAAGACATGTATTTGGATTGTATAAATTGATTTTCTTTTTGTCTGTTTTAGATTGATTTGTTTAAACTAAGGGGATTATCGGATTTATTTTACCAACAAATACTACAACATTATATAGTGGTAAGCAAGGTTGTCGAACAAAAAAAAAAGCGTAAACTCTAAGAGTTTACTTCGCATGAAAAAAATATATTAAAATACACATAAATAATTTAATAATTTAATATTATATATGCTATAAATAATTTTTTATATTTTTTACTATATTATTATCCTTTTATCATTACTCTGATTCATTAAATGATAGATTATACTTAAAAAAAAAAAAAGAGTTGCTGAACTCAAATATACCCAACTCTTCAACAGAGGAGTAAAAAAAAAAAAAAGAAAAAA
>Ga0209700_109907_pt1 | contig 10454 bp, 4 predicted proteins | sample SiratroredBW_FD_187528 | JGI IMG/M metagenome (GOLD analysis project Ga0209700, IMG submission 187528) | Root nodule microbial communities of legume samples collected from California, USA - Siratro red BW (SPAdes) (version 2) | ecosystem: Host-associated > Plants > Roots > Nodule | place: USA...
ATTCCAGATTTTATCTTTGAAATGTGTAAGGTGCACTGTATGCGTGATAAATTTGCACCATTTATCCACGTGCCTAAGGTAAGAATAATATATAATAATGATATTATAATACTAATATTATAATAATATATATCATAATATAATGAATTTTCCTTCCACCATACGTGCATAACCATACGTGCATAAGATAATAATAATATAATAATAATATAGCATAATAATAATAAGATAATAATAATAATAATAATAATATAACATAATAATAATAATAATAGTAAGAATAGAATGGTAATAATTTAATAATAAGAATAGAATGGTAATAATTTAATAATAATAATAATATAACACAATAATAATAAATGGTAATAATAAGTGATAATAAAAATTTAAGGATGTTACAATAATGGTAATGACAATAATGGTAATAATAAGTGATAATAAAACTTTAAGGAATTTACACTATCTTAGGTTTTAGATTGATTGTGTGATTTTTTTATTCAATCAGGTCCACTTTTAAGTAGATCACAAAAAATAGAATAATATAAACATAACAAAATTCTGATTTGTGTGAGTTATTTTTTTTTTCTCCTTCTCTTTTATTTTATTCTTTGCAAGAGTGAGTATGAACACTCTACAAATTGGATCAATTGAAGAAATATGAATTTAGTTAGAATAACTTAATATCCATGTTTTATTTTAAATTTTAGAAGTTTTTTTTTCTCTTTTGGGAAACTCTTGATAATAGAACAATTTTCCTTACAAAATAAGTTATTTTTAGGTAAAGGGAAACAATAACATATATTTACGTAATTTTCTTTCAAATGTATTTAGACGGTGTGAAATATTTTTTTAATTTAATTGATATGTCTATAAAATTATAATATTTGAATTATTATGAGAATGTTTCTCTTTATCTTATATTTTGTTTTTGACATACTTTGAATTCGAGTTCAATTGATATTTTTAGATTGATGAAAAAAAATAATTGGTTTTTTATGGTTAAAATTTCTTAAGAATGTTAAGTGAGAATTTTAAATCATGCAATTTGTTTTTTATTTTTTCATATACAACTTAAACTGAGTGAGTTGTTACTATTATTAGTATTAGTATGACAAAGCATTATAGTTTAAATACTATGCTAATTACTTTAGTAATAATGTTTTTCGATTGAGCCATAACTTAAAGTCTGAGTAAGATTCAACAACCTAATAATGGTAAGGTTAAGGGATGTGATATATTAGGAGTATGGTTTTTAGATTTTGTGTTTTAGTTTAGGCAATTTTGTGTGATGGACTATATTAGAAGACAAATAATAATCAAATCAATAGTATGTGTAATTGATGAACGGTGGACTTTGACAAAAGAGAATTAAGTTTCATAAAAAAATGACCTTGTGACTTATGATGATTTTATTTGAGGAAAAACTATAACATTTATACTCATGATGTTAGATGAATATATCAAATAAACACCTGAGATAGAGCAAGCTTGTATCTTTTGTATTGTTGTAGCTGAAAAAAATATATATCACAAGTAATCGAATATCCTAAAATAAGAATTGGAGGGGTCCTTTTGGTAGAGAATTTTAGGAGTAGATTGATAGGCTAATTGTTTATTTGGAATAATGTAGACAGGTAAGTTGCTATTTGTAATGCATGATACCAAAAGGATGGTGGTAAGGAAACATGAGGAAATAAGGTGCAAACAATTTTGAAAGATTTAAGTGAAAAAAACTTGAGACTTGTTCGACTAGAGAAAAGTCCACGCAAAATTAAAGTAATAATTTAGTAATATAATACCGTATTTATGGTTTAGAGAGCTTAAAATGATATTTATCCAAAATCATTGTAAATAATATCAAATGACATAAAAGTGATAAATAACAACTTACATGTGTTTTCAATAATACAAGAATGACAAACATGAAAATTGGGTTTTATTCAGATGACCCAACTGCACATATCATAAAGAAGGTATTAAAGTTACAAATGTGAAGGGTGACGAAACTTGATTGTTTGGAATTGTGTGGTGACGAGATAAAACTCTCTTATGCTATCACATGTATTTGACAGTTGCGATTTGAAAATCCTTGACAAAAGAAATCCAAATGATCATATTAAAAGAAAAAACAAAGTTATTCTTAGTTAAGTTCTTAACTGAAACTAAGTTTTTGATGAGTTGAGAAACATAAAATATTTTTTAAAGAAAAAAATAGGTGCGGAGGAGACAAGTTAACATCATATTCATAAATTAGAATATTGACTATATTAATATGTTTATACATATGAAAATATTGTGTTTATGAGGATGAGTTGATGTGTGTCATAAGTAACGATCAATTTGAGAATGATTCAAATTAAATTATTATAATATATATATATATATATATATATATATTTATATTTAGATTAAAGGTTAAAACAAATTAGAAAAGTTATAAGTTATAAAATATCAAATAGTTATTAAAATGAACTATATTATGATATTACAGTAGATTTTATTTAAAATCAATTGATTTTGCGTAAAGTTGTTCAAAAGATAAAAAATTTACATTTCAAAACGTACAATTAGACTATAGAAGACTTTTAAATATATTGTAATTGATATTTTTTTTTTCGTGTAATCCTATTTTTTTCTCTCTCAGATATGTAACTTATAAAATAAAAAATATATATATTTTTTAAATTATTAACATATCATATTACTTAATGTTGTAATTTTTTTAATTCTTTCGGTTATAGTCTAATAATAATAATAATAATAATAATAATAATAATAATAATAATAATAATATCTTTATATCACAATTGTACGAAAGGGTAAAAAGTTTTGATGTTATCTTTAAAATTCTTTCACATCTATAAAAACAACAATTAAAAAAATAATTACGACAAGATTAAAATCAAGGATGATACATAATGGAGCCTCAACAAATTGGTTAAAAAACATTAAACCTATTTGTATCAATGTTATTACATATTTTGATTTTTAAATTATATAAAAATTGATTAAAAAAAATAACCAATTTTAACTTGACCGGATTAACCAATAAACCAAATCATAAAATACATATTCAGTAAAACTTTAGATCAAATTCGAACAAAATCCATTTTTCACTTTTGACTTCTTTACTTAGATCAGATGAAACAAACCGACAATTCTATTTTCAGTTATTTCAATCATTATCACTTTATATTTATCTTTGAATTAAAACTTAACAGTTTTTAAAAAATATTAATAATTAAAATAATCAGCAACCGTTATGTAAATTATCCACTATGAAAAAAAAATGAATAATTAAAGAAACTGTTTTTACACATTCAAGTTTAACTTGAATTTTATCAGTTTAATTAAACAGAACTGAATAAAATATTTTAATATGTTTTGCTAATACGCTTTGACCGAACTCATCTAAGTACAAACTTGGAATAAATTACTTATCCACACATGATTTTTCTACTAAACATGTTTACATTTACACACACTAGCCATAAACAATGTGAGGGTGACAATAGACAGTGTTACCCCACCTTACAAGAGAAAAACTCCAACATAGTAATTTCCTTGTATCATTGCACAGTACAAGGAAAAGCAACAATAAAGTAATAAAGAAAGCCAAACCTGGTCAAACACAAAACAGTGACATGGTTATTACTCATCGGATTTAATTATATTCGTATACACTTATTATAAAATTTATTAGTATTTATTACTGCTGCAGTTTATTAATAAAAAATGTTTGATTAAGACAGGAAGAGAGAGAATGCGTGTATGCGTTTCCTGAGCAAGCTTTTAAGGAATTGTTAGCAATTAACAAAAGCGGAACCAAAACAACTGTCCATTGCAGTGGCTTGTGAGTAACACATGATTTTGCCTATGGAAAAAGGTAACGGCACAGGGGTAAGACTAGTACCCCAAAAAGCAAAGGGGTGGGTCATGAGATGAGGTAAATTTCACAGCAAAGAAGGAAAATCAAACTCATTCACACCCCATAGAGATCTATTCTCTGCAGCAAAAGTAAAAAGCTTTGCAAGCAACAAAACCACCCCAAGTTCTAAATCCAGAAAAAGGCCATTTCTTTACATCTTCCATGACCTGGGTAAGGTTTGTCTGTGAGTGAACCAGACAAACATTTCTTCACTCTGCATAGCCTTTGGCACTTCTCTCTTCTTCACACACCAAAACTGACCCATTCTCTCTCTATCTTTGATACATCTCTTTCTGCCAGCTCTTTGTACCAGCATGCCATTGCAAGTTAAGTTTTTTTGCTGGTCCCAGAGTGAAATCTTTGGTTTTTCATCCCTTCCTTCAAAATGAACTTGAGGGAAAGTGGTGAAAGAGGGTGAAAAGCGGTGCTCTGTAGTTCTCTTTCTGGTTGGTGCTACCTACATTTGTGTGGTTTTTTGTACTTTTTGTACTTCCCCTTCAGATTTTGTGTTTGCATTCATACTGAAAGATGAGGAAGAATGGATGGCAGCTACCTTACCATCCCCTCCAGGTAAAGTTTTAATTTTTATTTTATTTTTTACAGGATTTATTACTTTTGTCTCTGGGGGGTTTGTCATTTTGAGAATATTTTGTTTTTGTGAAGGTGGTGGCTATTGCTGTGTTTTTGGCTCTGGGATTTGCCTTCTATGTATTTTTTGCTCCTTTTGTTGGGAAGAAGATTTATCAGTATGTTGTCATGGGCCTCTACACACCACTGGTAACCCAATCTTGAACCTTCATCTGCTTTATGCTCATTTTACTGTATATGAGTGGGTTGGTGGAAGGTGTGATGAGATCTGTGATTGTTGCTTTCTGATTCAAGGTTTTGATTTCATGTGTCCCTAATCTTAGTATCCAATCTGGTTTCCTTCTTCTTCCTTACTTTATTTATGCATTTTTTTTTGTTAGCATTTAAATGGTCTTCAATTTAATGTTGAATGGAGCTGTCTCTGCATACCATATGAGACGCTATTTGACCCCTACTTATATACCCTTCTTAATTAAATTATCTTCCCAATTATGGAATTGATTTTTGATAATGTTTTTGAGAAGTAGCCTTGTGAAGATATGTAATTAATGAATCAAGGCTTTAATTTGTTCTGGCTTTCATATTTGTTGTTGTTGTTGTCAAATTGATTTTTGATAATGTTTTTGAGAAGTAGCCTTGTGAAGATATGTAATTAATGAATCAAGGCTTTAATTTGTTCCGGCTTTCATATTTGTTGTTGTTGTTGTCAAACAAGGCACATGTATGTCTGTTAGGAAATTATTCTCCAAATTCAAACATGTTTGAGCTTTTTAAATCCAAGATAGCAATTTCTTTATCAAATTCCTTTTTTGTCCCTCTTGATAATTCCGGCAATCACCCTTCTCTTTGGAGGGATGTTGATACATGTAAAGAGGGTGACATTGAATTTTGCAATAGCTTCGACATTCTGCTTAAATGTACAACCAGTCAGTATCTGAATATGGGTGACAATTTGCTATTGAATTGTCTTCCTGTCTCTGCAATGTGGAAGTTGGAACTATTATGCATGATTTCTGATGACACATTCATGAATGACAGAGATAGCTCTTTTTCCTAGTCATCATGCATGCCAACTGTTAAATCATTAGCATTGTCTTGAACTTTTCAGTTCAATATTTTAAGAGAAACACATGCCAATTGTTATTTTGATATCAATTATATCGACTTGTAAAAGATGGAAAATATCTATGTATTTTGTCTTAAATTGCACGAAGGACATTATCATGTTGCAGTTAACACCTCTCCTCTTGCCAGATTACATGCGTCTTTGCACTGTACATTTGGTGTGCAGCATCTGATCCTGCAGATCCTGGAGTTTTCAAGTCCAAAAAATATCTTAAAATTCCAGAGAGCAAACAGCTTAATGGACTCAAGAATTCTAAACTAGGAGGGGAATCAACTTCATCAATGCATGATGGGAATGCTTCAACTGTTGGTCCAAAATCGGTGGATAAGGAAGAACTGGGAACTGAAGCTAGTTTTAAAAGTGCTGCTATTTCTGTAGAGAAGAAAAGTGCATCACCTTCACCTTCTTCGTCCTGTCTCCTATTGGTTTGCTCTCCTTGTGCTTATATCTGCGGCTGCTCAAGTTCAAGTAAGGAATCTTGTGATCAACAAGCAAGTGAAGATGGCATGTTCTATTGCAGTTTGTGTGAAGTTGAGGTGAGCAGAAGCATTTTGACTGAAAACCTTTGTCCCTCCCAAGTTTATTGTAGCAGTTCTGTCCTAAATATGTTGTCAGTAGGGGAGAACATATAATTTCACGTTAACAATGCCGCAAGCTGAATTCAGATATACCATATGTGTATTCCTTGGTCTAATACTTAAGAATTTCATTAGTGTTACAGTGCTCATCTTGAAATGCATATATTTTTAGCATTACATTAATGCTTGGAGGTTTCATTCTGTCAATTTTGGTAATAAAAGAAGTTTAACCATTGAGGAATACTGTTGTTACAGGTCTTCAAGTACAGCAAGCACTGTAGAGTATGTGACAAGTGTGTTGATCGCTTTGATCATCATTGCAGAGTATGATAATCTAAATTCTATTTTCTTTGCTTATCGGTTGATGTTTATCTCTGAAAAGACTGTTGCTTCTTGGATTTTGTAGTGGCTCAACAACTGTATTGGAAAAAGGAACTACAGAAAGTTTTTCACCCTTATGGTTGCTGCTCTCCTCTTGGTAAGAAAAATTGTCTGCCTATACCTTACTTGCTATTCACATGTTTAAACGTTGCATCACATAAACTCTGCATCTATGTATAAAGTATAAACCACACCCTCCCATGGCCATACAATTCAAGTATAATTCTGCACCAGATCACCAGCATTCCAAAATGCTTTATTTACAAAATATTATCCCTTCATTTCTTTGTGACTATACCGTAGTGCCCCATCGTACTGGAACTGGACAATGAGATGAGATCTTAGTCAACAAAACTTGATATCTTTCGCATTACCTTGAAACCAAGAAACATGCTTAAATAATTAGTTTCCGTGTCAAATACTTGATATTCTTCCTATCAAGTGTCAAAAGTTGAACTGTCCTACTGTCCTAAAGCCCAACTTGTTGGAAGCAACATGCAAAACCTGAAGAAAACCCCAGAGTAAGCATTTTTAATTTCCTAGTCATTTTCATTTTGATTAACTATTGACAGGTATGTGCATGGTTTGTGCACCTTGGGCTTGGGATTGCAGCTTATACTTCAGTGGTTGACTGGGATACTTGTGCTCATCTGCTGTTTTGTTGAGAAGAAGAAATTTTCTGTGGATATCTCCTCCAAGTTAGGGAGCAGTTTCTCTCTTGTTCCCTTTGTCATTGTTGTGGTGAGCACTCTGCTTACACTCATGGTGCATATTATGTGGTTACCATGCACACTAAATATTTATTCTTTTGTTATGCAGTTGGTTCTTCTTTAGCTTCTTTCTCTCCGTTGTTCTTTTATTCTTATCCATGACAAACCTCTTCTTTTCACAGGCAGTCTGCACCATTTTGGCTATGATTGCTACCTTACCCCTTGTTCAGCTGTTTTTCTTTCACATTCTCCTCATTAAAAAGGTAAGCTTGGCAACTGTTTGGTACTTGAAAACCCACACACACATGCTTCAATACGAATTCATCCCATTTTACTAAATATTATGATTTTTGTGATTTGACTACTCAGGGAATCAGCACATATGATTACATCATAGCTTTGAGGGAGCAGGAGCAGGAGCAGCAAATTGGAGGTCATCAGAGTCCCCAAATGTCACCTGTTAGCTCACTTACTGGATTGAGCAGTGCAAGCTCCTTTACTACTTTCCATCGTGGTGCGTGGTGCACACCACCACGTCTGTTCCTTGAAGATCAGGTAGCATTTTCATTTTTCTGACCATGAATGAAGAACATGTATTGAGAATAACTGACATTATATATCTTAGTTTTCTTGATGGTATCTGATGATTTGCATTGTGCAGTTCGATGTGGTGCCCCCAGAAACGGCTTCTGTGAGCTCGCTGGGAAAGAAGACAATGAGAGAAGAACCGGTTAAGAAAAAGAATCCTGGAGCAGTCAAAATCAGTCCATGGACGCTGGCACGGTTGAATGCTGAAGAGGTATCCAAGGCTGCTGCAGAAGCAAGAAAAAAATCGAAAATTCTTCAGCCTGTGACAAGACACAACAATGAGCCTTTCAGGCTGGAACCAGACCACAACTCCGGCAGCAGCGGCCGGCGCATGAGCCCCAGGGTTGAGACCAACAGAAGACGGGCAGGCAAACGGATTCGCCTGCCCGCTGATCTGCCTATGGAGGCCATTCCAAAGTTTTCTACCAGCAACATTGTTGCCAAAGGATTCAGTGGAACATCTGGTTTGGTGCCTCTGCAGCTGGAAACAAGTCAGGCAGTGTCAAGCTCAGCTGGGATTGTTGCTTCTTCACCTGAAAGCAGTTTAGATTCGCCGGACATTCACCCGTTTCGAGTGTCCTCGACGGAAGCCGAGGAAGCAAGAAGGCTTGCCAGTCTTTCTGGGCTTGGTGGTGCAAACCTGAAGGGAATCCCTCTGTCAAGGTCAACCAGTGATGGGTATGAGGCCTCTGGTGGGGAAGATAGTGACAGGGTTCCCAGCAGGATTGTTCAGAGGTCCACAAATTGGACTAATCTGCTCTTCGGTGCTGATCAAGAGGAGAGAGCTTTTGATCCAAAACCATCATCATCTAGCCTGGTTCATAGTAGAAAGTTGTGACCAATTTGGGTGTTGATTAATTAGACAAAACTATTTTCAGATGATATTGATGGGAATTGTTCATTCTTTGATTTGTGAGCCCAAAGGTACTTCAACTTCAACATCCCTTAACCCTCACCTTCTTGAGGTTGAATTGATGCCCCTCAAAGTTTTGGTGGTAGGCTAAGTGGGAACTAAGTGGAAACCCATGTACAAAGTTTTAGGTCACAGTAACTCATGAGCTTGAGCTTCCCAATATATTGTTTTGTGATCCCTATTTTGATAAAATTTTAATCAAGCATGTCCTTTCATAAATTAATTTTTTTCATAGGCTTTTTTAAAACTTTTATTACAAGTTAAAATAAACTTATTTACTTATGTTTTTATAGACCATACCATTAAAGTTTTCTAAAAAATTAATTTGAAGGTGTGATTAAAAAGATTTTAATGCATGAGAATTGTTTTTTTTAAGTGTTTGTTGAAAAATTTATCCAAATAGAACTAAAAGACTTAGATACACTAAGGTAATTTAGCAATAAAGAATTATTAACAAACTTATATAAATGACTAAAGATCCTATCTTTAACTTAAAAAGGTAATGAAATTTATGAGTTTCTCTAATCTTTCGAATAATAGAAAAACTAATAAAACTAATTTCGATTCTAGTCATGAGGAGTCCTTCAAAGAATCAAGAAATAACTGAATGTAAGAGATAAACTAAGTAGTATGAACTATCTTAAGAGTGGAGAGAAGCACTTTATTAGGTACAAGATGATTCGATTTGTTGTGTTTGAAGTGTACTTATATGCATGAAACAAATATCATACAATCAACATGTGATGTATTTGAGTAAATGTTGAGTTTGATTTCAAATTTATATGTAAGGAAAAAATGTCATTAGGAAGAGTCCTTTGCCTCTAATACTTTACCAACCATTTTTCATTCCCCTCTTTTGATTTGTCCTCTTCAATTGTTTATTACAAAGTGTTCCAAATTAGCATACGATTTTTCCAATTTTAATATTCTTTTATAGACAGTGTGGTTAGAATACTGAATGACTTGATTATTAAGGTTGTCTGTATTGAGTTGCCTATGTAAGTTCTTTTCTAAGGGTCTGTTTGGGTAAATCTGAGTAGAAAAACTTTTAATAAAAGAACTGCTCTAAGAGCTTTAATGTGAAATTTTTTTTAGGTCAGTTAATATAGTATTTTGATGATACCTATTCGTGCTTATGTACAAGAGCTTATAGGTGTGGATAGAATTGCACAAGTGTTTTTTTATTATTAAAATAACTAAAAATGCCATGACAAATTTTTAAAAGTAGTGTTTGGACTCCAAATTTAAAATTTGTGGTTTTTTGACCTCTTTGATTAATGGCTTCTTTTTTCATTTTAACTTTTGCATATAAAATTTTTATATTTTTGGTAAAAACATATATCTACATTATTTTTTATAAAATGTAATTTGATTCCTTCTATGAAACTACACACATAAAGAAATAAATATTTTATCATCCAACATGAATTATCCAGACGTAATCGTCTCAAGAATACCTAACCTTGTTCTCCAACTTTCAAACCCTGTGTAACAAGTAATCTATGTATGTGTTTATGAAGGAAACACATTTTAGTGATGGCACGTACAAAGACACTCCAGGAAAAACTTGTTAAGGTTCAAATTCTACAAAAGAAAGAGCTCCACACAAGGCAAGTATTTGCTTCTAACAAAACTTTATATT
>Ga0209700_109909_pt1 | contig 10453 bp, 6 predicted proteins | sample SiratroredBW_FD_187528 | JGI IMG/M metagenome (GOLD analysis project Ga0209700, IMG submission 187528) | Root nodule microbial communities of legume samples collected from California, USA - Siratro red BW (SPAdes) (version 2) | ecosystem: Host-associated > Plants > Roots > Nodule | place: USA...
ATATATAAAAATATATATAAATATATATATATATATATATATATATATATATATATATATATATATATATATATATATATATATATATATATATTACATTAGAGTAGAAGTGAGTTTCCTTTAACATAATATAACGAGAGAGTTAAGTGCAATTTTTACTTGTATTAATATATGACTCGAAAGAGTTGAAAATGATGTAATCAATCACGGATTGTGATTCATTTTAGTGAAACGAATATAATTTGTTTATTTTATTAATCACATAGCATTAGAAGTTTAAATTTATTATTGTTTAATGTGAGCCTAATTAAACATATAACCTATAATCTTCCTCTTCCACCTTTGTTCCTGAAATTCACAATAAATTTCATCATATTGTTTTGTTTGGCTTTTGTTTCATTATTGGCAGATTTATGCTTCCTTGCGGTGCCGTGGTTTGTTCATATACAAACTACAGATTCTAGACGTTCAAATTAAACTGCATGAACAAAATCGGTGATGAGGTTTTCCTACTTACGTGATCAACAATGGAGAGTAGTATCATATAACTAATGGAGCTATGAGCACAATAAAGGAAAGTTTACCTTCTAATCTAACTCAGAATTCGAACAAATTTCCTACTATATACTTGAAGCATTTAAGATTAACCTCGTCATTTTTAAAAGAGATTCCACGTTATACCTGAAAAACTAACCTAAATCCAAACATAGCCTACAACATCTACGTGTTCAACATCTACAAGGAGTGGAAGACGTGAGAAACAGGGTGAACGTTATTGATTTGTGTTTTTAGTGGATTAGGTTGGTGCATTTTGTATTGGGTTTGAATACCCTTTGTACTTAAATTTCAATATAATAAAAATCTTCATTTGCTGATAAAAACTATTACACATGTATATTTGCATGTAAGGTAGATAAGGATATGCAGAAGAAACATACGTTGTTACGTTGATTGAAACGTAGCACATTCATCATCACCGAAGAAGCTAGCGTGTGTAGCATAACATGAAAAGCCATATGTTTGAATAGAAGGAAACCGAAGGTTGATGATTCACAATTGTATTAAATAATGGTCAAAATTTGAATCTTTTAATGCATATCTGTTTGTGGAATGTGAAACACACAAAAATCTGCTAGTGAAATTTCAAATGGTCAGAGTATAATCTGGCTTCCTACTTTTCCACAATAACAATAGAATTGTATACTATACAATATTTCAGTGTCTCTTTTTCTTATCCTTTTTATTACATAGTTACTTATAATTTTCTTCTATTTTATATACATCTAAAATTATATGTTTCGTGTCTTTTTTTTTTGCTTTGTTTTTATATAATAGCGATACGAAAGATCAAGCATAAACCTTATACATCTGTTTTAAAACCACTACTAAGCTGGTCCTAATGTGTTCCTGGCTTTTAACTCTTATATGTTCTTAATCCTTTTTTTCACCCAAGGAGTGTTGAAAAGTAATACATGTCCATGAAATTAGTTTATTTTATCTGAATGAAAAAAATATATAATTGATTATTTATTTTAACTATCATTAAGTAATCTAACATAGTGAGTTCTGTCTTTTTCTTTTCTATAAAGATTAATATTTGTTTCAAAGGTGGGTTAGGAGGGAAGGAGAAGGAACAGATGTGCGTAAAGAAGAGTTATTGTTTGCCCCATACCATGTGTGAAGATTTGCATGAAGGGAATGAGAAGAAAGAAGATATTTTTGTATTGATAAGTTTACTTAACTTTGAAGTTTCATTTATGAAAGTATAGTATCCAGACAACACTCTAAATTAAATTGAAAAAAAAAAACAAAAAAAAAATGGAGCATTTAAGTGTTTTATTAAGACGTAATCTCTTACTCGTAAAAAGTAAGATAAGGATCACTATACTTGTCTAGCAACTGAGTCTCGCAAATTTTATGACACGTGCCTTATAAGTGTTGACATCATATATTTTCTAATTGGTAATTGGATTAAATATGAAAATTTCACTGGTTCTAATATTCAGACATTTTTGTAGACCTGATTATATACTATGACGTGACTGTTACCTGACTTTAAGCATTAATTCTATTATATTTCAAAAAGATAAGTTTAAGGGTCAAAAGTACGTTTTTATTATTGTTTCCTAAGAAAATTATATTATATTATTCTTGTTTTATTATTGTTTAACTATTATAACAACTCGTTTAAATTGTTAAATAATTATGAAAAAGTTGTTAAAAATATTTTAATAAACAAAAGTATAAAAATGAAAGAGACTGCAATCAAATGAGTTAAAAAAATCCTTAAAAGAGAGAAAACTAAACATGAAGATATGGAAGAGAAAGGAAAAACCCAACAGATAGTAGATAACAGAAAGAAGGAAGAGACCAAAAAAAGGATTGGCACCAAATACCTGCAAATCACTTTACATTTTTGAAATACGTGTGATTCATTCTACCATTTTTACATCACACACTATATAGCAATTTGTTGAACATAAAAATATCACTCACTTCTACTTCATTTCCCAATATTTTAAGAGGTTTTATTATTAAGTTAAGCTGGAGAGTGAAAGTTTATTTTGGTCCTTTGGTCGAAAAGAAGAGGGTAGCAACTACTAATGTTTGTTCTAAATTCCAACCATGCAAAATTAATCGATTTCTTGTTATTTTATTTATATTGTTTCACATATTTTAAGTTGTCAACTTAATTACATTGTTCTACATTAATATTTTGTTTAAAAAAAAACCTACTTTTTTATGGTAGTTATAAAGTCTAATTCAAACTTACAAAATCGGCTTGTTAAATAAAGTTTGTATCCGTTTATAAATTATTGAGAAGTCTTATATTTAGTCGACGTGGATCTCCAACACACCATCCCTTACACCGAGACTCCTTAACTCGAGTGTGAGACTTATATGTAAAAGTGGTCCGATAATGACTCAATAGTAGGTAATCCAACAATCTTGTTAGAATAGACTTTGATACCATATAAAATCTAACATAATCTTACAAAACCGGCTTATAAAATGAAATTTACACACATTTATAAATTATTAAAAAACCTCTTTCCTTTCTGATCGATATAGAATTTCCAATATTAGTTAGATTATATAAATTCCTCGTTAATTTAAGGCATCAATGTCTTTTTTTTCTTTACATTACAATTTAAATTTGCTTTGTAATTATGGTTTTTACTTGTACACATTTTGTGATGTTTTTTTTATTTTATTTTATTTAAGGTATTCTTTACTAAAATAATTTACTAAGATAATACGAGTTTACTTCCTCACGATTTGTTCGACATTAAAATTTGTTTGCAAGTGTGAATAACTCATTAGTAAGATACATTTTTGTCTAAAAAGTTAGGTCAAAATTGGTCATAGTTCTTGTATTTTAAAACATGTTATGTTCCCGTAATGAAGTCTTGCAAAAAATTGAACTTAGTTCATATATTTGAAAACTGTGTTTTTGTATTTGAAGATTCGATCAATCTTAATCTTAACCATTTTTTGAAAAAATGTAGTTTTGGTTATTCTTTTAAATGTGCACCCATAGCATTAGTGGTTGGTAATAGCCACATAATAAATGCTAACTAACAGAGTTAGGATGAAAACATCAATCAATTCCATCTATTTCAAGAATTCCACTACCGCTGTCAAAAAGAAAACTGCTAGTTCTTAACCCTTTAAGATAAAATAAATAACTTGAAGCATTAGAATCAAATTCGTTGAATTTCAGTAAATTAAAAAAATATTTAAACCTTAGTAATTCAATGAAAGAAGAATTTTATTTTTGTAATTATTTTAATTGATATTTTAATGTAATAAAATATTTATAAAAACAATACTTTGTTAATAAAAAAAATTATAAATTTTAAAATTCTAATACCTGTTTTTTTTTTTTTTTACTTTAAATAATCCATAAAAACTATTCTTTCATATTTTACTTACATTCATAAAGTCTTGTTAGATGCATTAATTGCTTACATTTTTTTTAATCTAACTAATTATCAATGGTTTTATACTTTTATTACAGCTTATACAAGTAAGTAACACTCAAGAAAAAGCCATGAAGGACGTCAATATTGGAGAATAAAATATTTTAATTTTCATTTAATTTCTTCTCTGTTGCATGATACAAAACTAGGGAGTTCAATACATCAATCTTACGAGGAATTCCCCTCCAAATATTATTTGAGTCAAAGAAGGAAAAGAAAAATGATAAATCTAAGAAAAAAATTAATAAAGATCCTGCTCAGACCTACACCTCCTATACAACTCTCTCTTTTACACCATAATCAAGTTTTTGAATTTGCTTTCGTTTTTTTTTTAAATTAGAGAAAAGAATGCATTTTTTATATATGGGTCTCTTTCATCACTTTCTCTAGTCTAACAAACTTGACTGTATTTAGAACCATTATTTCCATGTAGAACAAGTTGGTTCCAGCTATGGTTAGTGTGCCTCCCGTCTTTATTTGTATGATGTTTATTTTTTGGGATATAATGTGATGGGCAATCCATTTTGTGGAAGGGCAAAAGGGCCATACTGAATCCCATTGTTTGCACCTATGGTAGACCACCTGCATAACAATAATAACAACTACCCTTAGAATCATTCAAAACATTCTAATATGTCTCTCATCACTGCATGCACTAATGAGATTGTGTTTGGTAATAACCAGATTGCCCACCTGTACTTTGTGATCAGGTGATGTAGAAGCACCAAAATCTCCAACTTGGCCAATTCATTGCCAGGACAAGCATGGGTCCCATTGCCAAATGGCATAAAAGTATTGGGCTTTGGAGCCACCTAGCAAAATAATTTAACAGAATCTGTTAAAAGTCTGACCTCAGAATCACATATGATATGAATACCAAAGTAAAAAACACCAAAAGAGAGAATGCATAAGTTCCTTCCTCTGCACAATAATTACCTCAAATCTTGAAGGATCAAACTTCTCTGGCTCTTTGAAGTTGTCAGGACTGTGGTGGATGTTTCTAAAAAGTGGTAATACTTTCCACCCTTTCGGTATGAGATACCCTGAAGAAATGTATTCCCCAAACACAAAATCACAAACAAGGAACAGAGAAAAATTCTTTGGTATATATATATTAAAAAAGAGATAGTGACCTTGAAATTCAACATCCTCTACAGCTTCTCTGAAGGTAAAAGACAAAATTGATGCTATTCTTAGAGTCTCCTGTATGACCCTGGATGTCACAGGCATATTTTTTGTATCTGACCAATTCAGGCCCATTTCTTCTCCACTTTCTGCCTTGCACCTTAAGATGGACTCATGCTCTTCCTGCAAAAGTCACAACCAACAACTTTTTAAGTCATTAAACCAAGTCACACTCCAGATTTTCCAACTTAGTTCCATTTATTTGTCATAAAAGGTTTAAACTAGACTCTTAAAAAGCGTTGTAACCAAAATTAATTTTTCTGTCCTTAAGTGAAGAAAAAGTAGATGATTATACAGGACAAAGGGTAGGAGGCATGTGCTTACGGTTGCGGCTTCTAAGACACTGGGGTTTTCGCCGAGGTACTTAACAATCCACGTAAGTACTGTGGCAGTGGTGTCACGAGCAGCAAAAATAACACCAATGATGTTATCGGCTATCTGTTCATCAGTGAGTCCTGCTTTTTCACTCATGAACGACCCCATCAAGTCATTGTGTTCCTGCTTCGTCTTCCTCCTTGTTGAGATTATTTGAGCTAAAATCTTTGCAAGCTCTTTCCTTGCCTTCATGGCCTTATGGAAAAGCGTTCCTGGAAGGTTTATAGGCATTGAGTTGTACCCTCTCTCAAGGGTGTAGTAGCATCGCTTCAGATCCTCTGCATTCAGAGTTTCATCCTTTCCAAATATTGACAGCAGGGCCACGTTGAAGGTATACTGTAAAAGATAACATGAGAAGATAACAAAATTAGAAACTCATCGTTTATTTGGTAAATATACAACAACAAGAAGTTGTAAAATCCTCTGTAAGAGAGAAACAGAGGATTTTGCTCTGTGCTTGGTTTGTGGGCTTACCGTTTTCATTTCGAGGAAAGTGGTGATCAACTTTCCTTCCCATGATTTGAGGCAAGTTTGGGCAATGGATTCAATGTCCGAGACTCTATTTTTGATGGCCTCGGTGGTGAAGGTGCGAAGGACAAGCTTTCTGAGGTTAGCATGGTATGCTCCTTGGTGAAAGAAAATTGCTTGCGTCCCCAACATCCTCTGTTTGCTAGCAGGAAATGTTGGTTTGAAGAGTTGAGCTTTGTTCAGCACAAACTTTGCTGCTTCCGGGTTAGAAATCATCACACAAGGATAACCCAAAATGTGTGACTTAAACATAGAACCATACCTATTGAAAAACAAAAAAGAAAGAGAAAAGAAGGAAGCGTTAACCCCGAGTACCAAACAGTTAATGCAAATGAGCATTTTGTTGAACAAGATTGAGAAAGGAATTGTTTTAAACCTCTTGATTTTTGTGGCAAAGAAAACATTTGGGTCTTGAGAATACATTTGGAAGGTTTCTCCTATATAAGGCCAACCCATGGTTCCAGGAGGAAGTGGCAATTGTCTCCTCCCTTTGGGAGGCGAGAAGAAGAAGGATTTGATGAGTGAATTGAAGATAATAATAGATAGGAAAGAAAGAAACAAGCACAACAAAGTGGCGAGTTCCATGTCTATTGGTGTAGTGTTGTAGGTGGATGAATAAGGTATGAGATGTTGTGAGAGAAAAAAAGCAGAAGGATTGAGGTATTTATAGGGTGTAGAAAGTGAAAATATATGAAGGAATGAGAAAAGAGGAAAGAGGGTGGTTTTGAATTACGGGTAAAATTTCCACACACGGAATCTCTCTTTCACCAGCTAGCTAGCTCATTTATGGTTATATGTTTTGGACTGATTGTGTTGTATCTCTCAAGAGAGAGAAAGCATGAAAGTCAGCACGTGTCCCAAGAGTGTATCTAATACGGACAGATACAACATTTGAAGAATTGAATTTGGTCACTCGTACGATAAGATGATTGGGAGGGGGTGTCTCTGATTGAGGGGAAGAACACCACCACTCCCACAAATAGTGCATATACAAGGTATTATGTTTAATCCAACACTAAATTACGTCATATCATCAAATACAAATGCCCCACATCTTATATGCATAGTCAAAACTATTTTATTTCATTTTTAAATCATTTATTTTGAATAGTACACACTATTTAATCATTATGTCAATACCTAAATCATTATGTCAATACCTAAAATTAGCTCACTTAATAATACAATCTATTCTTATTTAATTATATACTATTATATGTATTGTTAGAATGAGAAAAAGTGTTTCATTTAATAATAAATAGATAAATGAGTAGCAAAATATCAACAATCAATCACCCGTGACTTCCCTTTGGCTAAATCCAAACCAAGAAGGAATTTGAAGTAAAGAGAAAATGTATTTGCAATAAGGATTTATAGAGTAAAAGTGATAAGAAAAAACAGAATAAAGTTGTGATAGTCAATGTAATGCGACAAAAAAAAATCGAGATATAGAAAATTGAAGTAAGTCAATGCAGTTTATATAAAATACCGGTGTTCATGTGTATCTTGTCTGTGCGATTTGGATTTTGTTATTTATATTTTTTTTTGTTTTAATGCATTTTCTGTAAAATAATATTAAATCATTTTTTTTTCTAAGGAGAGAGTGAAAAACTATAAGATTAGTAAATTAACAATTTTTTCTCCAACACATCATTGAAAGTTAAATTTCTATAAGCACATTCAGAAGAATTAGAAATTACTGAGTGTGTCACACTTAATCTGTTGGTAATTAGAAAAATTGTTGTTAGGAATAAGTTAGGGTTTTAGAATTTTCTTGAAATGGGAATTGTATGTGGTTTGAACATCTTGCACTGTACTGAGTAGGTCGAGCATTCACAGATAATTAGGCTGCTCCCACCCTTCACGGTGCACTCGTGTTTCTTATGGTAAGCAATACTTAAATTCTCATGGCCAAAAAGAAAAAAAATGTTTTATAAAAATTTCAATAATTTATTGCTGTTACTACAAATATTCTTTTGTTAATGGAAGAATGGAAAAATGAAAAAAAGGATGTATATAAACAAATGAAAAAAAAAATATATTAATAGATTTCAGTAAAACAATATTTACTTGTAGTAATATAACAAATTAACAAATTAACAAAACTATCAATTTATATTTTTACATTTACAAAAGGTTGCGCCTACTTCGTTTAACTATGCATGCCACAAAGTTAATGATTTAAAAATAAATAAATGGAAAGATATTTAAAAAACCATAAATCCTTCATAAAACCTATTCATTCTCATTCACCCTCTTAAACATGATACACTCATAATTTCTTGCCTTCTACCTCTTATTTATAATGTATTTAAAACAAAATTATGGAATAATTCATTTATCGACGCTACTAAAGACAAAAACCTGTCCTGAGATTCAGGAGAATTTTTCATACACAAATAGAGTCAGTAGGTGGCAACCACCAACAATAAGGACTAATATAAAGTTTTTTTTTTTTAGTGAAATTCAAAGACGTGAATATATTATTTTTTTACATTAATAGTATATATATATATATATATATATATTGAATTATCTATTTCTACTAAATTTTGTTTACTTTTCTTTTCTTTTCTTTTCTTTTTCTTATTTTAGAAAGAAATTGTTCACAGGAAAAATAAAAGAAAAAGGGATATAATGTGTTTATAGAATTTCGTTTCAACTGTTAACATATCCGGTTCTTCAAAACCTCCAACTTTTATCAAAATAAACTCATTTTTTTTTTCAATCACTTGTTAAACACTCTATTATTAGTCTTTTCTAACTTTATATACATTATTAAGATTAATGGAAACATTTTATAAACAATGATGGCTTAAATAATTGAACATAAAATTTAACTTTGGTAACGTCCTAACTTTAAACTTTTAAGCAATTACACTATATAAATAATTAATATATAAATGATCAAAAGTAGTTAAATATATAATTCTCCTTATATAGGTTATACATTTATAATATAAAATAAAAGTAAAACATCCATAGTGTTGCATCAACTCTTAAACAAGACTCAATACCTATTAAATCATCAGCTTAAATGTACATGTGATAATAATAAATTTAAAAAGCACTAGTAGAAAAATAGCCTTCGTCGTCGGTTTTGAGAGACTTTTTTCGTCGGTTTTCGACCCGACGTTGACCCAGGAGACGTTGAATCAGACGTCAGTTTAACAACCGACATGATGATTGGACTCACTACGTGATTAACATAATAAGTTATTTCAGAAGAAGCACCACGTCGGTTTTAATCGACGTGGTGAAGAGAACACCTACGTCGGTTTTGGACACCCAACCGACATGGTGCTTTTTCTAAAAGAATTATTATATTAATCATAAAAACATAAAATTGTAACTATTCTCTCTACAGCAGTTACTTCTGGTTTAAGATAACTGCTAATAAAATTTCTAGATAGTACTACTAGCATGACAGTTATTCTTTGACTAGGAAAGGACTCTGCTAATAATAAGTCATTCTCGGGGTTTTAGGAAAGGACCCTGACTAAATACACCAAAAACTGAAGTTTGAACTAGACATAATTTTCATAGTCCCTCAAATAGAACACCAATCTCTATCATTTGTTTAACCCAATACTATTTAACAAAATGAAACTTAATTCAATCAATTTAGACTCCTAGAAAAGAAATAGGTATCTATATGCATGTTATCCATAATAATTTTATAAGCCCCCAGGCAATATGTCAAATATATTGCATTGATCATCTATCCCCATCTCCCTCCTTTAAAAGTACAACTCATAGCTTTTATTTAATTAGAATAGGCTGAGATCCATTTCTATTCAGGTATGTAACCATTGCAAAAAAACAATAACCAGGAACAAGAATAAAAAGTGGTGAGGATAACAGAATATTATTTTGTTTCCCAAAAGGAATCAAAACACTCACAGTTTTCTCAAATAAAGTTTCAGTAATTGGCTCTCCAAGCTTCTTCTGTTGTATGGAAACTTGCAATTCATTCTGCATGAACATTATTTTTCTTCAAAAATAGAACAACATTCATTCAGAAAGAACGGAAATTTTTTATTTGAAATTGAAGATATCATACTTGCTTTCGGAGGAACCTAGCATTAGATATATGGCCATTTCAGCACAAGAAGCTGAATTTCCAGTAACATCACTCGGGATCCTAGCAACTTTGATTCCATGCTTTGTTGCAGCATCAATATCAATACCTTGGAGAAAAATTCATGATTTATGAATTCGAAATTATGATGAGGTTTAATGGGACGGGAGGAACGAAAAAAAAAAATACGAAATCACATCTACAATCAATATGGAAAACATGAATCTTCCTCAAATTCCACATTAAACCTAAACTGACAGTAATCACAGTACCTTCCAACCCAACACACACCATACTGCAT
>Ga0209700_109910_pt1 | contig 10450 bp, 5 predicted proteins | sample SiratroredBW_FD_187528 | JGI IMG/M metagenome (GOLD analysis project Ga0209700, IMG submission 187528) | Root nodule microbial communities of legume samples collected from California, USA - Siratro red BW (SPAdes) (version 2) | ecosystem: Host-associated > Plants > Roots > Nodule | place: USA...
GATCTCTTGAATCTTCAAGTGATGAGATCTTTGCTTCAAACCTTTCTAGAAGACTCACCAACACTTTTTCTATTATCCTTCTATCCGATAAATCTTCACGTAATAGTCGGATTTTGTTGACCACTGCCAAGAGCCTATCAAAATATTTTTTGATGGTTTCGGCCTCCTTCATTCTCAGCATCTCAAATTCTCTCCTAAGATTGAGAACTTGCATCTGCTGAGTTCTTTCATTCACTTGAAACGCCTCTTGGAGAGTGTTCCAAGCTTCTTTAGGTGTTTCACAGGACATAATTCTAGTGAATACAACATCAGAAACAGCAGAGTGAATACAGGTCTTGGCCTTCAATCTTGTTATTACTTCATCATTGTAATTTTTGATTTGGGCTACAGTTGGATCTTCTTGTAGCAGTTGGATTTCAGACATCACAACATCCCTGATAAGTACCAATTTTGAGTGTTTTTATACATGAGAAATATTGAGTACTTGTGAATTTAAGTGTTATTTAAAATAGTCATTACTCCCAATTTTAGAGTTTTTGGATTCAAATTTATGTTTTGAGTCATGAGTTAAAGAAAATCATTTAATCTCAATTATTGTGAAATTTCAGGTATAAAAGAATGAAGAAAATGATAGATTGAGAGATTCATGAGGCAAAGAAATGAAAAGTTTAAAATAGAGAAAGGCCCAAAAGAAAAGCCACTTAACCTAGGCCCAAAACTAAGTCTAAAAGGGGATTTTTAGGGTTTTGGACGGGATCTAGATGAGGAGGAACTGGAGAGCGGAAAAGAACCAGAACTACTGAGGATTCCTGCTCTTCTTTTGGCAATCTTTCTTCTTTGAAGTGTAATGGCTACTATGAGTAGCTAAGTTCCGCAACTTTGGGATTGAATGTAACTTCTTGAACTCATTTGTATTTTGGTGATTTTAAATATAATATTCAGTTTCTACTCCATTGCTATTTTCATCTTATGCTTAATGCTTGATTTTATTTTTATCAATAGAGTCTCGATTTTGATTCTTAAACTTAACTGGAAAGTATTTTTGAGTTTCCGACCTAGATGAAAATAGTCGATATATTGGAATACTAGGGATAGGTTTCGATATATTGATTGCGTATTACATCCGTTCTTAACGCTGGGTAATTTACTAAATAGCTGAGGAATCAGTGTTTAGGAGATTTCCTTATGAATTTCATATAAGAGGAATCGGTGTGAATGATTTTAATTTGTGCATCAATTGAGAGTAGTTACAAATATTGCATTTTATTATCAATTCCAAAATACGAATGAGGGAAAGAGATGAAGTTCAATCCCAAAGTCCTTCTAGATCTTGCAAACTCCGTTTTATAATTGTTACTTGTTTTTAATTGTTCTTTTACGTTCTTGACTCAACTTATCATCAAATCTTTGTAAAACTTTTACTTACTTAGTGAGTAGTGACGCTTAAGTTTAAAACAAAACTGTTCTCTGTGGGATCGACATCCTTACTTTATAAATTTATACTACTTGTGACTCGGTACACTTTTCGGATAAAAGTCTTAACAATCTTCTCTCACGTGTTGAGATGTGAAGGGATGCAAAATTATTTTTTCTCCCTTAGTGAGTGAAACTTATGTTATTGGTGAAACCATCATAAATAGATTTGAGATCATGTTGTCATAGTCTACCGCATAAGATACGACCTGCTTCTATGGGAATTATGTTACATAAAATTTTAGTTTGATATTTTTGTTAGAGATAAGTATACTTACTTGTTGATTAAGTACTATACTTCTATCATTTTTAATTTATTGAATTTTTTAAGTTTTTGGATGGGATGTAGTGATTAAGGTTAACTTTTCTACCAACCTTGAACTACAACAATTATGGAAAGGGCCACTTTACGTCTTGTGTTGCATAAGTTCTATCATTATGACTATTCTAATTCATAAGGTTGGCTTTCAAAAATCTTTCTCAGTACTAATAAATCTTCTTAACAAGGAAGAGCCTTTTTTTTCACAAGGTGAAAAAGAAGTATCATCTTGACTATTATAAATGTCTTGGCCTTGTAAAACCATCACCTTTTTATTGGTACATTGATAAGCATTTTGCTTCTTGCCAAGACACCTAAAGCAATGGATGTATTTTGTCCTGGATTTTTTTGGAAGGTTCTCTATTTTTATATTTTACTTTTTCTATTTATTTTTCTCCTTCTTTTTATTTTTCTTTTTCTTTCTCCTTATCCCTTGACCATTCATACGTAGATGTGGATTTGGAAGAGTAACTTTTCCTCTTATAATCTTCCTTAAGGGGTGAGGTAGTGGGTAGTTCTTCCTATATGTAAATATTCTCTTAATTTTTTTTCTATCCTCATTTCAAGTTGAAATAAGTCATTAAGATCATTAAAGGGTAATAGTTTAACTTTGTCCCTAATTTCTAGGATAAAGTCACTTTGGAACCTAGCATTAACTTCCCTAATTCCCACCCTCATCATTAATAACTCCATTTGTTGATTAAATTCTTCAATACTCATATTTTTTTGGAGTCTTTAGAACTTGTCCATCAACTCCCTATCATAATAAGAGAGTACATGCATTCTTCTTAAAGTAGTCATGAGTTTATTTAATATCTAACCTGGGTATGTATTGTTTTTTCTCTTATTAGGAAAGTCCACTAATACATAAGATGCCCTTAAAATTTTATTCTAATCATTTACTTGGTGGCAACTAAAAAGTTGTTCGACCTTTATTTCTCAATCTAAGTATTCCTCAACATTATCTTTGTCATAAAAAGGAGGAATGTCTACTTTAAGATCCTTGGATAAGTTTGGTTTCTAGGCCTATGATGGTGCCTAAGTGATGGTTGATAGTAATCATTGTTGTGATTGCTATTATACACCCCTTCACTTTGGGAAAAGTAATGGTCCTCATGATGTTTTGTTCTTTTGTATGAACCCTCAATATTTGCACTTAGGTTTTTTTCCTTGTTTCTGTTGTGTAAGTCGAGCAAGCACGCCTCTAATCTCATGTATATCATTATCTCTTCTTTTTGCATTTTCTTTTAAGTCTCTAATTTATCTCTTTAGCTCAATTTATTATAGTCTCTAGTATCTCTAAAACTTTCATGCACATGAGAATGGTCACTAATTTTTTATCAAAATTCTTTTACAAGATTTAAAAGGTTTTCACAAAAATGAAGTGACAACTTTTCATAAAAATTTTCAAGTGTGTGTGCATTTCCCCTTAATTAGACTAAGATGAAGTCTACTATATGTGTTGAAACAAGACCTAATTTTTGCAATCGAATTTGGCTAATAATGAAAAAGTACAAAGTAAAGAAAATAAACTTGAAAATATGTAAATTAGATGAATTCCTAATATGGAAGTTTAAGATGTACTAGGACATTTCCACAAGTCTAACTACTACACAATTTATTTAGAAAGATTAGTTTGTACCATAGACTTTTCCAAGACACCTATGAAAAGAATTGAAAATTACACAAAATTAAGAAAATACAAATAGTGACACAGAATTTCATGACAAAAACAACAAACTATACCACAAGATTTAGCCACGAAATTAGATATATGGATTTTCAACAGCATTGATGAAACTTCTCATCTCTAATGCAATTCCAAAGTGTTTTATGATTTTTGTAACTTGTAGTCTAATTCTCTTTTAGACATCTTCTTACAAATGTTAGCCCTTTTTTCTATGTCTCTTCTTGTCACTTAAAATTATCAAAAATGTTGTTGCACCTATACTTCAACAACATAAAAAATACTACCTTAAAAGAGGTGAGCTTCTTGAAAAAAGCATAATGAATTTAAATATTTTTAATTAAGATTATAAATAGATAAAATTAAGAAAAGTTTAACTTAAAAATAAACAAATTAAAGACATCGTAACAATATTGATGATTCTAATAAAAATGACAAACAAAAGTTAAAAACAACTAAAATAGATACTTGAAATAGAACCCTAACAAATGGCTTTAGATTTTGATCACAAAACAAAAATACCGTGCAACTTTAATCAAAGAACAGTTAAAACACAAGCCCTAGTTTTCAAATTGAAACTAAATAAACTTTCAGTCTAATATGCTTTCAAGTCAAGTTCCAATACTAAATAAACGTACAAAGTTTTGGTATAAGTATAGTCTTTTTTTGCTCTTACTATTCTTTTGTATATGTCAACTTTTTTATTTTTTATTTTCTTTTCTTTTGTGGGACTATGTCTTTGATCTTCTGAAATTCATGTTAAAAGGACAAAATTTAGTTCGATTCCAAACAATAAGTAAATGTAACTACTAATCCTAACCAATTGATTCAACTAAAAAAATCAATGGAGGAAGGTGTATACGTGGTTCAATATACACCATATTCCAGAAAAAAAAATTAAAACTTGCAAATAATCTAATAACAGATCAGGAACGAAGAGGAAGACATAATAATGTTAATTATCATTGTTTCTGACATGATTATTAATTTAAAAATTATTGGCATTAATTAATGTAATAATTTAATTGTGAATGATTAAGATGAAAAAGAATAGTATTTTTACTCTTTAGTAATACTATTTAATTTTTAATTTAACATAAATTCAAAAATTAAAAACATGTATAAGTATGTTTTGAAATATGTCACTGATCTCACTGTTAATTAATTATTATAAAATGATTAGTAATTATAATATATGTAATTGATTTGTGGAGAGAGAATTAAAATATGCCTATTACCTAATTAACCTCAATGCTTAAAAAAAATTAAGAATATGACATTCCATTTAATCTTATCGTGTTCAATTTTGACATCACAGTTTATGAACCACAATTTTGCAAGAATTTATCAAGTCTCACAGTTGGTAGATGAATGCCGCGGTAGTACGTTGATGAACGCTACCATATCTCAGCTGGTGGCTGCGACTTTCTCAACATCTGGTATCTTCAATCTCTCAATTCATGGAATAATTACTACCATTTCCAATTTGCAGAAAGCTTATTCTCTTTTATACTTTACTTCGTATTCTGGTTCTAACGGTGGTTTGCTTCGCGTTGATGTTATCCCGCGACATGTTTGTGAAAATGCTTAAGAGAGATGTTTTTCTTGAGCTGGGGTCGCCCCTCTCCCCAAGACCAAAAAGCTTGCATCGACAAGTAAATAACACGTGATTTAACTTCTTTACTGGGAAATTGGAACACCCGTTTCCAAGTGCATTCTTCTGTGGCTTATTACGTGTTGCCATGTTACTAGGTCAGGTACTTTCAACTACGATGACAAATATAAAGGAGCTACTGCTAAATCATTGTCTTCCCTTAAAGCGGACGAGGGGCTCTCCAAAGATGGATTTTTAGTGAACGAGGCACGAGTTCTGGTTGGTTCTGGTATTGAGACTTTTGAAAAAGGCAAGAGTGCCCTCAGAAGTTGGAGGTATGTTCATATATGAAATAAGCTAATAAATGTGTATTGTGGTTTTAATCTGCTACAGTTTTGAAGTGGGTGCTCCTCAATTTTCTCATATTTTGGAAGTTTGTTTCTTCTTTTAGGTGTGTGTTTACATAGGTTTATTGTGGGAAAATTGCTTGCAGGCATTTTGGATTGAATTGGGCATTTGTTGATCCTAAAACACCTGTTCAACAAGGAGTGAAGTTCTGTGTTTGTGTCAAGGAGTTCTTTCCGTGGGTCATGATGCCACTTCAGGTTGTATACGTAAACGAAACTCCAATTGCCAAAAACCGCGTGGCCTCCTTTGGTTTTGGAAGTGGCACTCTTCATGGTCACTTGCTGGTAAGTGCTTTTTCTTCAGTCTTGCTGCATTCCTTTTCCTCTTACTCTTTTTATTTTGGGCCTTTAATTATATATTGTAAGTTATTTTGTGATTTAAGTTTGTTTAGACATAATACCTTGACTTGAGTTGGTGCTTTTGGATGCATTTATATTCTTGCAGAAGACAGTTTAAGTTCTCTGATTTAGAGTTTGTATAAGCATATATACTTTGCAATTACATAATTATATATAAGGAATAGCAAAATTTTTGGTTATGCCCACTTCACTGCAGCCATGTCCCTGTCATACGATGTACAAATGTACTTCCACACAGACTTCTTTGTAAAATTCAAATTTAACTGAACATTTTTAAGTTACTGGTTTTACATGTCAACATGTTCTTTCTATTATTTGCCTCTGAAAAGGGTTTAAGGGAGTTTCTAAAGTTCGGTTATTCATTCTCGGAAATTCAGAATAACTAATCGGGGAGTCACTTGAGTTCTGGAATAATTTATAAACCTACAATTATGTTACCGTGTAGCATGTTTCTTTCTGCAATCTTCAGTTTACTTATTTTGATAATGTTATTTTGTGAGAGAAAGCATAGCAAACTCCATCCTATTCCTCACTACTGTAATAGCCATTGTTTTTGTTGTCAATAAGTTTGTCTCATGCTTGATTATATTGTATATTTACTTCTATAGCAATTGTTTATGCTGAACTACACAAAAATATGGAGATACTACATAGTTTTAATATGTTAATGCAGAAATGCTTTCAATAAGTTTCTCTTACCTTGTATGTGAATCTTCTCGCAAACAAGCCATGATCATTTTAAATGTGTTATCCTTTTGGCCACAGGCTGGGGAAGAACGTTTTTCAGTGAAGATAGATGAGAACAATCAGGTTTGGTATGAAGTGCTTTCTTTCTCAAAGCCTGCCCACATTTTATCATTTCTTGGATACCCTTATGTGATGCTTAGGCAGAAATACTTTGCTAATGAATCTTCCAAGGCTATGCTGGAACATATTAATTCTTCAAAATCCTAATGAAATGTTTATGTTATTTGTAATTGAAGAAGATTTGAATCTTTGTTTTCCTTTTCCTCCCCCTTTTTAAGTAAATATTCTGCCTCTTTTCCCTTGTATGACACTTCTCTAAAACATTTATTCGTAAATTGTGTCATTATGCTTTTTCGGTTGCCTTTGGTGATGGATGGGATGCTATCTTTTCATTGTTTGTATCCATTTATGCATCTTTCTCACGCCAAGACTCCTTAACTCGAAACGTAAAACTTATATATATGAGTGATCCAATAGCGGCCCGATAGTAAGTGGCCCGATAGGCTCAAAAACCATACTAGAATAGGCTCTGATACCATATTAGAAGTGAACTTTAAGCCTAACTCAATCTTACAAAACAGGCTTGTAAAGTAAGATTTGCATCCACATTATAAATTATTGAAAGATCTCATCTCTAGTCGATCGAGGTGGAATCTCCAACCATATGCACCTTCATATGTTTTAAGTAAAATTTCCCAAGCTTCCTTTATCGTTTTGGAATGTAATTTTGTTTCAAGAACAAGTAGCTTCACGGAATGACAGATTAAAAAACAAAGCTTTTTTCAAAAGTATATTATTTTCATCCACTAGTTTGCCAATTGTTCTCCTTTTGTTGGTTCAATAATACATTTCTATATGATCTTAACCATAAATTACCAAAAAAAATCACTTCATAACCATTAGTGTTTATACAAAATTCCATCAAGTCTTTCCACGTAGCAAAACTTCTTCTTCCACGAAACTTCCCATTACTAATTATACCTATTGAAAACGACTTCCTTCACATTACTAATTGTACCTATTGAATATCACTTCCTTGTGTGGTTGAACTTGTCGTCATCGTGTCATGACAAGCTCTAATGTCAAATGTTGGCAAAGCAAAAAAATAAGAAAAATTGCCTCCGTTAAACAATAACTTGTGATATTGTACATACAATCCTTATTAAAACAACAAAAAATAAAACAAAACAGGCAGATATTTTGATGATGACCTCTCATTCACGGGACTCGTTGGAGTCAATCTAATGTTATGTTTTTGTCACACATAATACGTGACCATTCATACAAACCTTTTATTTATACAAGGTAATTGGTTCATTATCACTCCCTGAAATAGACAAATAACAACTAATAATAACTATATACGTTAACATGAATTGCCCCTTTTTTCTAGTTAAGCTAATCCCATTTACGGTTAGTTTCTGTGGCATGTGACCAAGATTAATTTCTAACACCCTCCCATCCTTTTATCTCCATCAACTCCTTACTACTTTCCCCTTGTCTTCTTCCCACTGCCCATTTCTCCTTTACTTTCTTCATGTTTCGTTAAAGTTTGTGATCTAAATTCCCCTAGATTTTATTTTATTTTTTTATCAATTTTAGGTTCATGCTGTGATATTAGAATCAATTAGATGGCTTTTTCATATTTGTTCATAGTACTTGTTATATTGTTGTGGTGGACTGTGCAAAGTTGAGCCCATTCTGTGATTTGAAAAGGCCCCTTGCAGAAGGTGTCGTTGCTTTTTATTTTTTTGGAAGTGAAACATAGAGGAACAAACTAAGAGAGGATATGTAAAAAAAATAAAAGATAAATAAATGTGTTATATGGATGGATAAAAATAAGAAAAAAAAGGTTAAAATATCGTTCTCAACTTACTTTTTTTTTTTTAACATGGTATTGGTGTTGACTGTTGACTATTGATCATGGAAAACAATTACTTACTTGCTACGAACTTATCTTATCAGAATGAGTTATGTAAATAAATATTTTATTTAGAAAGTTATGCCTATTGAAAAAAATTATATTCTCAACTGTTAATTGTTTTCTTAACTCGGTCATTTATTAGTTTTTATATAATAAAAAATTGATTTTAAAATGATACAATAAAAATCAGATCTAGCAAACGTTTTCTCCCACTTTTAAGATGAAATATTTTATAATATGTTTCGATGGAGAAAAATTTAAAGCGTAATTTAATTTTATTATAAACAATTTGAAATGCATAAAATAAGCAGGCTGGGTAGAAAATTTTAAAAGAAATTGAAATTTTATAAATTTAAAAATAATTTAATTACTTAAGATTATAGAATTTTAAATTTACTTAAAAAGTCACAACTAAAAATTCTTTAAAGACTATATTTTTTTTCCTCTTTAAATGCTTTTTCTCAATTCAGCTTTGATTTTATTGAGATATTATCAACTCAATCTTGAGATTGAAACTTTGTCAATAGGATACGTTCAAGACCTCATTGAATCAAATATCATTTTTTTATTGATTCTCAGATTTTCTTTTAAAACTAAAGTTTATTATATTTATTTTTCAATTAATATGCCATAATTTTTTTATGAAGGCTAACGTTATCTTTAGTTGACATCAAACAAAGTTTTTTTTTTTTGTCAACTTCAATTGTATAAGGTTATTTTTAATTGATGTTAGTCCAAATTTTTTAATTGATGACTGTAGGATTATTATTTTTATGTAAGTCGAGATTTGTTAATCTCATAAAGGTATTTTTCAATCGATATTGTTAGAGTTATTTTTTCTCATTGTAGTCAATGTTATTTCTTAAACAACATTAATAAAAGTTTTCTCAGTCAATGTTGATAGAATTATTTTTGGACAAATGTTAGCTACTTTTTTCAAATGACAACTTTCATAATTATTTTTTTGTCGATTCATGTAGAAATTGTTTCCAATCAACATCATCATTGTTATTTTTGGTTCAAAATTGATTAAGATTTTCCTTCTAGTGTTAAATAAGAAAATTTTCTGTTGACCTTAACTAAGTTTGTAAAATAATTTATCAAAATTAATTACAACGTTACAAATATAGCTTAATAATTGTCAACTGATGTGACTAACATAAAATGAAAATAATCCTAACTAAAGCTAATTGAGAAAATCTTTTGTCAAGACACCTAAAAAAATCTCGTAAACTTCTAAAAAAAAATTACTTCAATCAATATCAATTACAAACATCACTAATTTATATTTTAAATTATTAAATAGTTTTAATATTTTTTTTTATATTTAATGATAAATAAAAATATTTTTTTAAAATTTAAAATTCATATATAGTATTTTTAAATTTCTTTAAAATTATAAAATTTTCTAAAATTCATTGCATATGGAATTTCCATTTAACATCAAATTACATAATTATTCTCTCTCGTAAATATGATAAAAATTATTGTATTTTCAACTTCAGTCCCAAATTAAAAAATAAAACTCCTTATCTTATTTAATGAAATGTCAACTACCTTTGCCAACAAATTTTATTTTTAGTCAACTTTTATAACTTTTATGTATTCTTAAAAAGTACTTTATCAATTAGATAGAAATAGTACAATATAAGTTAACTATATATAATTAGCTATTTGAAACCAATAAATTATTATATACTGTGATTAGATTTTTTTTTCATCCTGTGATTTTAGATGAAAATGCGAAAGAACTTTTAAATTGTGAATACATATATTATTCACTCGTCTTTTTATGAGATACTTGAATAGGGTATTTTTTTTTTTTAACTATTACATAAAATTTAATATTTTAATCATGTTTTATTTTTCTCTATTTCCACGGAAATAGAGGTTGGAGAGTAGGTACTTTTTTTTGACAGAGCTAGAATAGGACACCTCA
>Ga0209700_109911_pt1 | contig 10449 bp, 5 predicted proteins | sample SiratroredBW_FD_187528 | JGI IMG/M metagenome (GOLD analysis project Ga0209700, IMG submission 187528) | Root nodule microbial communities of legume samples collected from California, USA - Siratro red BW (SPAdes) (version 2) | ecosystem: Host-associated > Plants > Roots > Nodule | place: USA...
TTTTTAGTTTTTTTTTTATTTTAATGGAAAAGTTCAAATTTTATTTAATTTTTATCATTATTATTATTTCAAGAATACTTACACTAATAAATATATTTTTATGTTATTATTGATTTTTATTTCTTTTTATTTTCATTATTATGCTTTAATTTAAAAGATTACCCGGACAAAATCGGGTGTTGACAGTACCACATAGTTAATATATATAATTGGATTGATATTTTATGTTAGAGATATGATTTACAAAACTTAATCATACTACCTATATAGTTAACAAAGTTACCTAGAAAAGTAATTCAAACTATTTTATAACATCCTATACTGAAAAAGTCTCTTATATATCATACTGAACTTAATATAAGGATTATTGTTTTGACGATTACACTTTTTGTTTTTTTTATTTATAAACAATACCTAAATGTTAGATAAGAATATTAATAATATGTTATGAGAAGAAAATAAATATTTATATTAATAATTTAGAGTTATTTATTTACTTTATTGTTACTATATTTACTTTTAATAATATCTAATAATATAATTGATAAATAGTTGAATTTATTAAATATATTTAAGTAAATTTAAGTTTAACATATTGATTAAACAAAATATTGTTTAACATTTGAGTATATATATAAAAAATTATATTAGAAAAAGAATTGATGGTAATCATTTTTGTATATAATCTCATTGTTTTATTTTATTATAATCTAAAAACTCTATTAATCATCATAAATATTTTATATATTCATGTAACAATATTATTAGTAATATAATGTTAAATAAAAATTTATACATTTTTTATTTTAATATGTATTAACTTTTTATTTTTTCTTTTAAAATTGATATATATTTGTTTTTGTTTTTATTGTATATTAATATATATATATATATATATATATATATATATATATATATATATATATATATATATATATATATATATATATAAAGTAAGTTTCAGTTCAGAATTAATATCACAAACATCAACATTGTGACAATAGGTGAAATAATAAAAAATAAATTAATGTGTTAAACATGAGTTAAATTAACAATTGATTTAACAAAAATAAAAAAATTGAACTCGGTCGACGCACGTTTAAAAAATAAATTTTATAAAATTAACAAATGTCAAAGAAAGAAAAATAAATTTACTATATAAAATATTATTATTCGGTGGAAAATATATAAATATTATATTCAGAACGTCGGCTGACGCATGATCCAATTAACTTGTTTTTACTTAATTTTATTTTGCATGTCTTTTTGAATTTTTTTTTCCAGTTTTGTGTTCCTTTTTCTCCTTGCTTATCGTGTATTCTAAAATTTTTGGCTATTTCAGTTTTATTGTAATCTTAGTTTAGAGAAGAGAGTTTAATATACAAACGATCAAAAAATCTTAATCTATTAAGTTAATCTTTTGAGTCTATGAAAGTAATCTTTATTAATTAATTATTACTTTTACATGCAATATTTAATAAATTGTTATCACTCTTACTTGAATTTGTTTTCGTGAAGTTAGTTTGGTAGACTTGGTTACTACGAGATGTTTATTCTCACATGTACAATAGAATGTTGGATAGAGTATTCAAGTGTTTAGTTCTCTTATATTAACTGGTGGCTTATAAGAGTAGGTTTTCCCCAAGACTTTTGTGCTTACCGTAATCACAAAAACCAGAAAAATTTTGCATCAAGAATATATTTTTCACAACATTGAAAAGTGAACGACAAACAACAACTGTAGAAAACATGGATGTGAAAACCATCATAAATTTTTCAGGGACTCCAACATAATGTCTTTCATGTCTTTACGGTGAAACTAAGAGAAATTAACACTAATTTTGGTTTTATAGAGGACTTAATTGGCACACAAAAAATCTTGAGAGATCAAATTGCACTTAGAGCAAAATTAGTGTCCAAATTGAAACTATACAAAAATGCATTAGTACCATAATTTTGTCTGATAGGTAATAGAATAGGTAAAGTGATTTTTTTGTGTCTAATACTTGAAACATGTATATACTATGTTCAATGTGGACAAGGTCCCTGCATATATTAATAATTTCGTAATGACAATGTCAATTTTTTATGTCATATATTAATAATTTCGTGATAACAATGTGTTGGGCTGGGTTTAAGTTTTTATGAAATAATTTTGTTTAAAAGTTTTAATTTTTCACGATTTCAATTTTTTATCAAATAATTTCGTGATATCAGTTTTAAAAACAGTCATTGGGATTCAGGTTTGTCCAATAATCTAATAATAAATTTTAAGAGTATGATTTTGGTTTTCAATTAGTCAATAGTCGAATAATCAGTTTAAATATAGGTACTGCTTTTCATGAATTTAATAATCTAAGACAGCTTCTTTCTGAACTTAATGATCTCGTCTTGCATCTCCATACCCTATACGAAAATATAAGTTTACCTTTGAAAAAAATTTATAATCCAACTTTACTCTTCACCCCTTCACTCATTTTCGAAACCTGCATCTTTGTTGATCTCCTAGCAATTGAAGATTATTGTGCACACATTTATTCCAAATTGAGGCAAAGATAAAGTTAGTTCTGTGTTTTACATTGTTTTTATATGATTGATTGGATGTATTGAATGACGGTCTACCAAGAGCATTAATTTTTCTGGATTTTCGTAGTTTAACGGGCTTCCGGATTGTACAATACCGAAACTAAAATGTTTTGGGTTTAAGTTCTAGATTACAAAATTCGAAAAATATTTTGCATTTGAAAATGACTTTGGGATTGTGTAATTTGAAAGTATGATCCTGAATGGGAGTCATTTTTAAATGTCAAATATTTTTTAGATTATGTAATCTCGAAGTCAAATCTAAAACATTTTAGTTTTTCAATTGAATAATACGGAAATTATTTTTAATAGCTTTTGAATTTTGTAATCCATAAGTCATTTAGAGACATAAAATTTTCTCTTTCAAACACATGGTTTCTAGTTTTAATTTCTTTGTGCATTAATTAATTAATTAATTAATTAATACATTTTTGGGAAATGGAGACACAAATAAATTTGTCTTTTAAAGTTATTGACTTTTGGTTTTCTCATTTACTATTTTTTCCTCTATTCTCCACCAACTATTTTAACTCATATTGTTTCTGGTATTAATTTCTTTGTGTATTAATTAATAACTAATATAGTGAGACAGAGAAGTTTCTCCTTCAAACCTATTACGCTTTTTGATTTTCTCATTCACTATCTTTTTTTTCCATTTTCTTCCTTTCTAGAGCCTGCCTCCTCATTAATTACACTATTTCAATTCACCAATAGATTTATCTTCACTTCAACACTTTTTCTAATTTTAAGTCTTTTTTGTCAAATTCAAGTTTCCACATTTACCAATCTAGAAATCAATTTTGTTAAACATAAGCTTCAGGATTGCACAATCTGAAAGCTATTTTCATACCATTAAAGCTTTTGGATTGGAGATTCGTATTTCGATCCGAAAGTAATTTTGATAAACTTTAAACTTCTATATTGTAAGGCATAACAAAATTTTTTAGCCTACGGATTCTACAATCCAGGTAAAGGTATGACTTCTATAATTCATAAGCTTTAAAATTTATGAAAGGGCATTTTTATCTTTTACTCATGGTCAATATTGGAATTATGAAAATTATTGAGGTGAAGGAAGATATTATAGAGGTGCACAAGAACTCATAATTCAATAATTAGTTTTAAGGATTTGGGCTTTAATTATTCCATTAATTCATTGATTATTAATGGAGTGAATTTGGGATTTAAATGAATCCATTAATCTAATACTTGATAATAGTAGTATTTGAGCTTTTAATTAATCCATTTGGTGGATGTATTATTTTTCTCACTTAAAAAAAGTAAATAAAAAACTGAAAACAAATATGTATTTTTAAAATTTATGTTATATAAATGAAAATAAATTAAATTCTAAATAGAATAATTTGATATATAAATTATGATGTACACATCAATTTTAATAAAATAAAACTACTTTTATTTTATAAAATATAATTATTATTTTATAAAATATTCAAAGATGGGCCTACACTCCAAAGGAAATGGGTTTTGTCCTGGACAACTTCTTCCTCCACCTCCATACTTTTTTCAAGCACTTCCATATAATTGTAGATTTCTCATATATTATTTTACTACACAGACAATTATACCCTTCCTAACCTTACACCTCCATACATTTTTCCACCTGAACCCACGCCGCCCCCTGAACCCGTGCCACCAGCTATGTGTCACCACTATGAGCAGTGTTTTCCGCTATTGTTGTCGTTGTCGTTGTCCAACACTGTGTGGAATGGCTGTGTAGTTAGTTTTGTGCTGCCACTGAGAAGAGCGCTTCAAAAAATTTTGAAGATTACCTAGCATCGCCTCAAGTTCTTTCTCAACTTCGTGTCATAGCTACTCATAGATTTCCTACATTAATATGTTTGTCTAGTCAATCAGATTGTATGGACTCCTTATACTTTCTCTATTTTCTTCATAATAAATTTATTAAAATTAAGGCAAGTGTTTGTCTACCAATACCAGTGGAGCAACCAGCTTATGCTATTATTTTATTTCAATTTTGTTGCTTTTGACTAGGACATATTATAGACATTTACAACTTTTAAAGTAGAAATATGATGATACACTGAATAGTAGATTGAAATAAGTTTTTCACTCATTTTAATTATTTTGATTATCATTCACTGAATAAGTTTTTCAATCTTTCGGATTGAGCAATCCAGAAGTGAAACCAAAAGCAAAATTGTCCTTTATCCCATGCCGCACTACGCCACCAACTTCTCTCTCCCTTCTCCTTCCATTACTCATTTTATTAACAACAGTACAATACCTTCAATGGTAACCAATGATGGATACGATGAATACAACGGATATAGACGACATGGTGGCAACTCTTCACAGTGAATATGATTTACTGTGGCGTAGTTTGGAAAATTTTGAAGGGTGGAATATATGGAGGTGTAGGATGGTGAGGGTAAATCAGGTACGTTTTAATGAAAGGTAGTTTGAGAATTTTGAAAATATATGGAGGTGGAGGAAGAAGGTACGGAGGTGGAGGAAAAAGTCGTCTTTGTCTTGAATTGAAAGTAAGAAGCCAGGTCCACACATTGAAAGTTAATGACTACAAATATTTAATTGTAATCTTTTATTAATAATTTACAAACAATGAATAGGTTTTTTTATGTTAATCACGTTAAATTAAACTTTAAATATTATTTTATCTACAGCTTCAAAATTTGTAAATAAAACCACACATACCAGAGACAACGAGATAATCTAAAGTCAAGGTCTTAAGCGGCTAATTGAACAAATGTATGCTAAAAGATTATTTATTTTCAAAAACATTTAATCTATTTAAAAATTCAATATTTTTAGTTTTTTATGAGTAAAAAAAATTAATAAAAAACAAGCAAATGGTAATAATAAGGTTTTCGCAGTGGTAACAATAAAAATCGTAATGACAATAATAAAAGTGAAAATAATTATTACTTGAATCGTATTTTTTTAAAATATAAAATCAAATTTAGAGTAATTTTTAGTGGTTCTCAAAAAAGGAATTCAAAATATTTAACCTTATTTTATGAAAAGTGTTTTGGTTTTTTTGTAGTTAAATATTTGATGAGTGAATTATTATAGCAAAACCAAAACAAAACTATGAAAAACAAGATGGTGGTATTGAATAACTCTTAACACACATTACGCCTTATTTTACATTTCTTTTATTCTATTAGAAAAAAGTTAAAAATGTAGTTAATTCTTTTTCATGTACGAGACAACTTATTAAAAGTTAACAAATAAACAATAATAATATACATAAAATTCTCAATACTATCATACTTTTATTTTCTTTTATAATTTCATTAGTTATTGTTTAATTAAATAATAATTGTTTTTAAAAGGTTAAATATAGTATTCATTTCAACAACCATCACACACATATATTTTGAATCTAAGTTGTTGAGTGCTATTTCATATTTGATATTATGATGGTAATGTTGTATGTAAATTGAGATTTAACTTATTATATAACTTTCTCGTAGCAGATACAAATTAGGTAGGAATGACCATAGTGAGAGGTTAAGTTAATTGACCATTCAACTCAATATATTTTGTTTCTTCAATGTCTTTAGTTCTTTCTTTTTTTTAGCTCAATATATTGATGATGAACGTGTACATACATGCAAATGAGTGATATAAGAAGCCGTTATGAGAATTTCAATAATGAAGGTATCCATGAAGGAGAGTCCCCAACTAAAAAGGCACAAAAGTTTTTTGATATGTTAGCATCTGCCAATAATCCCATTTATGATGGAGCAATTGAGTCAGCATTGTCTAGGCTTTTGGGTGCTAGAACCAATTAGCATATGACAGAAAAGTGTTTAGATTATTTCATATAAATGTTACTTGTTACTTGATGTAGCTCAAGGATAAAATACCATACTGAAAAACTACTATGAGGCAAAAAGAGTTGTTTTAACTCTCGATTTAGAGACAATAAAAATTGATTGTTGTGAGGTTGGATGCATATTATATTATAAGGACAACATTGAATTAACTGAGTGAAAATTTTGAAGTCTTCCTAGGTATTTGCCTTCAAAGGATAAAAAAAAGGATACAAAAAAGTGGCAGACAAAAGAATATTCTATTTGTCAATCATATATAGATTACAAAGACAATATAAAGTTAGAACATCTTAGTGGACTAGACGATCTACTTAATTTTCAAGTGATAGATGATATATCCCTTTGTGTTGTAGTTTATGTTAACTTACAATTATGCTTGATTTATTTGTTTATTTGTTATTGATAATTTAAATAAGTCGTAATCAAACACATATTTTAGAATCAATCAAACAAATTAAGTGATTTTCAAAACGGCTAGGATATCCATCTAAGGAAGCTATTCAAATACAAAATGGTGAAGAATTTAAACTGAAATCATAAATGTGTTTCTATAGATGTAATGCTTATGAAATTATTTGTGCTTGTAAGATTATCTGAAGAAAAAGCTTTTAAGGGAAGATCAAGACATTCCACGTTGGAGTCTACTTTAAAAGAGTTTTTGCAGAAGATCAAGACCTATTTGTTTAAAGTCTACAACGATCTCATCTAAAAGCTTATATAAAGAGATTAAGAATGAAGAATAGGCATATAAAAACAAAAAGAGATGTAACCAAAGATATACAACAATCTTACACGATGATATACTCGAGAGAATAGTAGCAAAAGTCTTATAGTCTTACTAATTGTAGAGCATTTGTCTTCCGGTTGTGAGCAAACCATATTAAGTGAAGTTATATTTGTGTGAGCTTTACTTGTGCTCTCTTTGAGAGTATTTTCTTTATTTCTTTGAGAGTTTTGAGTCTCAAGAGGAGATTGAGAAGGATAACCTAGAGAGGTTGGTGTACTTGTTGTAACCTATAGAGATTGGTGTACTCAATGTAATCAAGGTGTCTTGATTAGTTGAATCTCTTAAGTAGTTGGCTTAAAGGAACTAGACGTAGCTCAGGTTTAGGTGAACCAACATAAATTATTGTGTTTTGTTCTCTCTTTGCTCTTTTTAGTTGTTCTACTTTGCTTGTTTGTTTTATCTTGGATTGTTAAATTATCTACTGGATGGACTGTTTGATCTACTGTGAAAAAAATTCTAGGAACCATTCAATCTCCCCCCTCTAGAGCCAACTATCCCTACATCTACTTGTGCATAGTCATACGAGGCAAATATCCTTTCCATAGTTGACAATGCTCAGTGTTTGGGAATTGCATAGAAGAAGTAGCTTTAGCTTGAACTTCAAGAGATCTTTGATGTTGGCAGACAGATATTCCACATATCATCACGGTTCTGGAAACAACCGCGATGGTATCTCCCTGCAAAATAATTTAAAAATTATTTAGTTCCTACCATCGCAGTTCTGGAAATAACCACGACAGTATCTCCTTGCAATATTTCAATTTAAATATTTGTGTGTCTTACCATCGCGGTTCTCGTACCAACATCGATGGTATCTCCTGCAATGTTAATACTATTGCGGTTCTTGTGGACAACCGTGGTAGTATCGTTGCTCTTAATTTCAAAAAATGTCACCACATTATTTTTAATTGCAGTTCCCTCTTAACCGTAATGATATCTTGTTGTGAAATGTGTTTTTTCTACTAGTGTAGAGCTAACATGGCATAAAAAAAATGAAACATCAACCATCAAAAGATGAAAGGTCTCAAAGGGATAAAAAAAATCCATCGTTAATATTGAAAACCCCATCATTAATGCACATTGGAAAATATATTTTTATGAGACATGTCATGCTGACTAGAAAAAGTTGAATAAACTTGGCCCTATAAGAGTCACAAAGCGTCGACCTCAAAAGATGGTTGCAAAAATACAACTTCGAAACTAGTTACTTAAAGTTGAACAAGAAAACTCTCATTCATCCCTCAAATTAATCCATTGACGCCACATTCATGGATTCCGAGCTTAGGGATTTATGTACCTGCAATATCCAAGATATAAGGAGATATGTATAACAATACAAAATCCAATCAATCCATTAAATTGGATGCAACCCAATCAAATCAGATGCAATCATATAATTTTATTCACATATAGTAATAATTTATAATCAATATTTCTTATTTAGTTTGAATATCTTTTGAATACATCAGTTTAGACCGAAAAGGACTTATAAATACAAATCAATCTCACAAGAAATACTCACTCAATTTTTTTATTCATTTTTTCTAGCTCTTATAGAGTTACATATCAAGAAATCTTTGAATCTTCCATTGGACTTCATCAACAAATCCTCCAAAGCATAAACTCACTCAACTTCCTATAAATCTTCCTGTTAGTTTTGTTTTGGCTTTGGTGCATTTATATTGGTGTAAAACCTAATAAATGCAATATTTATTGACACACCAATCTATATTTCTTTTTTACTATCTATATATTTCAAAAGAACAATCCTTCTTGACATTTATTGCATTTAGTGTACAGAAATCTAAATATTTATTTATATATTTATTGACACACCAATTTATATTTCTTCTTACCACCGATCTATATTTATTTTGACTATCTACACAGTTTCAAAAGAACAATCCTTCTTAACCTTTGTTGGGTTTGGTGTACATAAATCTAAATATTTATTGATATTTATTACACTTAGTAGACAAAGAAAATAAAAATAAAAATAAGAGCCCTTCCACCATTTCTTTTATGTGTAAATTAAATTGTGTCGAATTAACCTAATTTACCCATTTTAGTAATTAAAAAATTGTTTGTTCATTTTGAACGATACTAAGGAAAATTATGTTATTTTTAACCTATTTTGATAATTAAAATTTTTTATTGTATACAATACTGAAGAAAATTACTTCATTCCATTCCGGGTAAAAAACCAATCTTTTAAGATAATAGGTGGGGATTATATTACAGCATGTAATTACAAAATCCCGTTTAACTTTTGTTCAACACACTAATAAGTGTCATATAATACTTGCTAACAAAATCGGTAATTTTTTATTTTAGAAGTACAAAAAAATATAACAACCAAAATTAAAATTCCCTTATTTTTTATCATTATCGTTCCAACAAATAAAATTACCTAAAACATAGTTTTAGGCTCTTCAGATTTTGAGAAAGCCTTATTCCCCATGTTGTGCATGGTTCTTTCAATAATCTTCAGTCTAGACGAAGATACTATATAAATTCACAGTTCGTAACACGTTGAAACGAGCAAAGATATTAATAATCACCAGCCCCATAAAACAAATGGCGCACTTGCAACCGTTATTATAATGCTACAATTGAGTTTGTCTCACTTTATATTTTATTATAAAGAATAAAACTTTAAAAATTATATTTTCACAGCATCTATGAGATAAACACTCACCTTAAAAATTTTATTTTAATAACATGAAAATATACATTAATATTAGTTTTTAAGCCATTTTTTCATTACCATTCAAAACTTTTAACTGGCATCCAGGGAGATTATATTTAGTAAAAGGAACTATTCCTTGGTGAATCAATATCCCGGTTAGAATTCTAAAGAACTCAACATCACAAATGGCATAAGCATAGACACCCATTACCAACCAGGTTTTCTGAAAACACCAACCATAACGCATAAAATGGATAACGTTGTCATACATTACCAATCACCACGAGTTCCTCCTAAAATCGTGTTCGACCTAAGCCATTCATTACTACGGTACCCCCTTTGTTCTTCTATATAAACTTGCCAATGTCTCACGTTTAAACAACAGCACATGCACCGGCTTCTCAGCCCGAGGTCGTCACGGAGAGATCGCGAAAGCGCTTAGAGCACATTTCACGTCTCTCTTCGGGCATCAGGCCTCTCTAATAATAACATTAATAATGGAAGACCAACCAAAACCCGAACCTAGCCCTCTCCGAAAAATGGTGGCG
>Ga0209700_109913_pt1 | contig 10448 bp, 8 predicted proteins | sample SiratroredBW_FD_187528 | JGI IMG/M metagenome (GOLD analysis project Ga0209700, IMG submission 187528) | Root nodule microbial communities of legume samples collected from California, USA - Siratro red BW (SPAdes) (version 2) | ecosystem: Host-associated > Plants > Roots > Nodule | place: USA...
AGAGGATCGCTGATCATCATTGCTTAAGACCTTGTACCGAGAGGGTCATTTGTCTATGGAGAAATTGATTTCAAAGAATGTTGATCAATCATTTTATGAGAATACATGTATGAATGCATGAGCATCTCAGGTGTTTTGATTCATGTAAGAATGCATGAAAATTTTAGATGTTTTAATTCATGTATGAATGCATTCAAATTGATTTTTAATTCATGTATGAATGCATGCAAATTGATTTTTGATTCATGTATGAATGCATGAAAAATTGATTTGATGAATTTTTTTATTTTTATTTTTTTTTTATTTTTATTTTTCTATGCATGCATGTTTGAATGCAATTTTAGAAAATGCATAATATTTTGAAGTACAACATTAATCATACTTATTTTTTCTTTTCTCTTCATCATTCTTTCCTGCTGTAAATCAAATATTTCCTCAGTTGTCGTTGAATTTATTGAAATATGATGATATCTATTTGAAATTTTTTTTTTAACATTTAACAAATCTTAATGCCTGACAGGTGCAATTAGGAAATTATTGATTCCACTATTTAACATATTTTGCTACATATGCACTTAAATTGGTGGTTAAACAAAAAATGGAATGATGAGGTTTCATTAAGGAAAATCCAAATGACAATACCTCAAACTGTTTATAGCAGGGCCCAAGTTTCGACATGTGGGCTAGAATTTTGAAGAAATGAGTGCAACTTTATGAACATTTCTTTTTATACAAAGTTGCCCCAATTTTTTTATTTTGAAATATGGGATGGTAGGTTCAAAAGGGCAGTTTATTTTTTGTTGAGTTAGGTAAGGAAAAATGAATTTTGATAAAACACTAAAGCAGTGCAACTTATATGAAGAATGTCGCTCTTCAAATAGCATTTGGTCGAGTAATATTGCCTCAGTGTTTGAAATGTGAATGGCAACAAGCTAAAATGAAAGAAAAATTGGCTGGAAAAATTCAAATGATTGCCCCAATGTTATTATTTAGCAAAATTTTGTTGTTGCTCAATTAGCTATTTGATGTCATCCTCTCTATTAAAGGCATTCAAAATTTTCTTTTCACCTTTTTTTTAATCATTTTTTGACGCATATTAGCATCATCTCATCCTATTGCAAGGTTATTCTGTATGAAAATCATCAACAATCATTTTTCAATCAATATGGACTTTCTATGCCTTGTAATGTGGCTAAGAGCTATTGGGTTTTGCAAGAATAGGTATAAAGGCTCAAAAATGTTTATGGGTTTTATTATTTTGTAACAACAATCATCAACTTAATATTGTGAAACAACAGTTCAGGCTTTTGTTGAGATCCTCTTTATCATTGTCATCTTCTTTCTTTGTTGAAAATCTTTATCATTTGTAGATCATCGATTGATGAAATCACTATGCTTTTTGACTTCTTTTCTTTTTCTCTTCTTTTGGTTTGGGAAGATTTTGAGATATACCACGAACTGAGTCTCAAGTGATTGATGATTCTTGTTTTGGGTATTTCTGAAAGAATTTTTATTTTAGGCTCAAAGAGGGTTCAATGGATAAATTATTGATGCTTCGGGATGAAGAAACATGGCCAAATATCATTTTGAATCTTTGATTGCTTGATTTTCAAAGAGATTAACTCTCGTAACATATTTCAATAACAACTAACACTTGTCTTTTCCAATTTTTCTCTTCTTTTTCTTTTATTATTCAATTTTTCTTTTTTCTTTTTTTTTCCTAAATTGCCCCTTTGCGGGTTTTCAATTTAGCGAACTCTTTATTATACCTTTTTGTTTTTGAATGCCTTTGAAAAGAGAAAATTGATAATGAATTTGTTTTGATGAAAATTCTAACAGATTTCCCCAGTTTGATGTTTATTCATAGCTTTGATAAGAAACACTGGGGAATTATTGAAGCAAACCCTTTTTTGAATGGTTGCAGGAAAGCTCAAAGAGGTTTTTAAGACATATGCATGCAAACATATTCTGTCTGATAATGATCAATTAATCCCTCTTTTCCTGTCAGGCTTCAAGATCATATCAAAACTTTTTCTTCTTTCTTTTTTCAATTTTTCAATAAATTCAATGATTTCATAAATATGATTTATTGAGCAATTTTTTTTATTTTTTTATTTATTCCGTGACATCTTTTAGAATTCGAGAAGTCGTGTATCAACCCGTGGTGTATACTTTTTCTTAACTTTAACAAGAATATGAGTGAGAATTCAAAGCAAAATTTTATTTCATCAAAAGAATATACAGATACAATTCATTTTTTTGTACAAGAAATTCATGTTCGCAAAAAAAAAAAAAGTTACATTCTTTGAATCATGGAATCAGATTAGGCATAATATTTGTTAACTGTGGCAGAGTTAACCGACAACGGTAACTCATCCCCATCCATATTTATGAGAATTAATGCGTCTCCTGAGAAAGCTTTCTTTACCACATATGGACCTTCATAATTAGGCATCCATTTACAACGATTATCTTTTTGAATAGATATGATATTTTTAATTACTAGGTCTCCTTCATGAAATTCTCGCGGGCGAACTTTCTTATCAAATGCCTTTTTCATTCTTCTTTGGTATAACTGTCCATGACACACAGCGGCTAACCTCTTCTCTTCAATAAGATTAAGTTGGCCATACCTTGCTTTCACCCATTCAGCTTCTTCTAACTTAGTCTCCATCAATACTCGGAGAGAAGGAATTTCGACTTCAAATGGTAGTACTGCTTCTATTCCGTAAACCAATGAGAAATGAGTTGCTCCTGTTGATGTTCTCACTGATGTCCGATAACCATAAAGAGAAAATGGAAACATCTCATGCCAATCTTTATAAGTTACTACCATTTTCTAGATTATTTTCTTTATATTTTTGTTAGCCGCTTCAACCGCTCCATTCATCTTGGAACGATAAGGGGAAGAATTGTGATGCTTGATCTTAAACTCTTCACAAAGCTCATTCATCATTTGGTTGTTCAAGTTGGTAGCATTATCAGTGATGATTCTTTCAGGAATTCCATATCTACAAATCAACTCTTTCCTTATGAATTTTGTCACTACCTTCCTGGTCACATTTGAGTATGAAGCAGCCTCAACCCATTTTGTGAAATAGTCAATGGCCACTAGTATAAAACGATGCCCATTTGATGCCTTTGGTTCAATCACTCCGATAACATCTATACCCCACATGGAGAAAGGCCATGGCGCAGATAGAACATTCAATGCAGTAGGTGACACCTTAATGTTATCAGCATATATTTGACATTTCTGACACTTTCTCACGTGTTTACAACAATCATTTTCCATTGTCATCCAAAAGTATTCAGCTCTGAGAATCTTCCTAGCCATAGAATGACCATTCATATGGGTTCCAAAAGTTCCTTCATGTATTTCTTGCAGTATTAGCTCGGCCTCTTTAGCATCCATACAACGGAGAAGCATCATGTCATGATTCCGTTTATATAATATGTCACCATCCAGAATGAAACCGGAGGCTAACCTTCTTAACATTCTTTTATCATTCTCTGAGGCTGAATCTGGGTATTCTCGATTTTGGAGGTATCGCTTTATGTCAAAGTACCATGGCTTGCCATTTACTTCTTCTTTGATAAAATTGCAGTATACCAGACTCTCACAACTTTGCATTTTAATCAATGACAGATCTTCCTCTTGACTAACCTCAAACATGGATGACAAAGTAGCTAGAGCGTCAGCTAACTGATTATCATCTCTTGAAATATGATGAAACTCTATTTGTTCAAAGTGCTCAATCAATCCCTTGATATATGCTTTATAAGGAATCAATTTATGATCTCGAGTTTCCCATTCTCCTTTTACTTGATGAATCACCAGTGCTGAATCACCATATACATTTAAACGCTCTATTTTCATTTCAATGGCTGCTCGGATTCCCATAACACATGCTTCATATTCTGCTATGTTATTTGTGCATTCAAAGCATAACCTTGCAGTCATTGGTATATATTGTTTTTCTGGGGAGATCAACACTGCCCCTATACCATGTCCTAATGCATTGGAGGCTCTGTGAAAGAATAAAATCCACTTTCTTTCATCATCCACGTCTTCTTCTGTGGCAAACAGGGCCATAATATCTTCATCTTGGAACTTAGGTTGCATAGGTTGATAATTATTTACAGGTTGATGAGCTTGAAATTCGGCCAAAGCACTGCCTTTAATAGCTTTTTGCGTGACATACAAAATATCAAATTCTGATAGTAACATCTGCCAACGAGCTATTCTTCCAGTCAAAGCAGGCTTTTCGAAAATATACTTGATTGGATCCATCTTAGATATTAACCATGTTGTATGACTAAGCATATATTGTCTCAAACGATTTGTTGTCCAAGCCCGTGCATAACAGGTTTTCTCTAATGCGGAATATCTTTGTTCATAATCAGTAAATTTCTTGCTCAAATAATATATGGCATATTCTTTCTTTCCCGTTTCATCTTGTTGTCCCAAAACACAACCCATTGATCCATCTAATACTGTCAGATAGAGAATAAGAAGCCTTCCAGGAACTGGCGGACGCAATATTGGAGGTTCTCTTAAATATTGTTTAATCTTGTCAAATGCTATCTGACAGTCTTCATTCCATTTTACCGCTTGATTCTTTCGTAATAGTTTGAAAATTGGCTCACAAGTGGCGGTTAACTGGAAAATAAATCTGGCAATGTAATTTAATCTTCCCAGAAAACCTCGAACTTCTTTTTCCGTGACCGGATGCGGCATTTCAAGAATAGCACGTACTTTATCTGGATCAACTTCTATTCCTTTCTGACTCACAATAAAACCTAGAAGCTTTCCAGATCGCACCCCAAAAGTGCATTTAGACGGATTCAACCGTAATTTATATTTTCTCAACCTCTCAAACAACTTTTTCAGATTAACAAGGTGTTCTTCTTCCGATGCCGATTTAGCTATCATATCATCAACATAAACTTCAATTTCTTTATGCATCATATCGTGAAAGAGAGTCACCATTGCCCTCTGATAGGTTGCCCCAGCATTCTTCAATCCGAATGACATTACTTTGTAACAGAATGTGCCCCACAAAGTGATGAAAGTAGTTTTCTCAATATCTTCCGGCGCCATCTTGATCTGGTTATATCCCGAGAAACCATCCATGAATGAGTATAATGTTGATGTAGCAGTGTTGTCCACTAATGTATCAATATGTGGTAGCGGAAAATCATCCTTAGGGCTAGCCCTATTTAGGTCTCTATAATCTACACACATCCGAACTTTCCCATCTTTCTTCGGAACAGGAACAACATTAGCTACCCATTGAGGGTATTGTGTCACAGCTAAGAATCCGACATTAAATTGCTTTTCGACCTCTTCTTTTATTTTCAACGACACCTCCGGCTTCATTCTTCTCAATCTCTGTTTGATTGGATGACATTCTGGTTTAAGTGGTAGCCTGTGCTGTACAATTTCGGGATCTAAACCAGGCATATCTTTGTATGACCAAGCAAATATATCTTTAAACTCTGTTAGAAGGGTGTATAGCTGCAGTTTCATTTCTTTTGTTAGACCAGCTCCAATTTTAACATTCTTTTCTTCTCCCTCATCTCCCAAATTAACCATTTCAACTTCTTCTTGGTGCGGTTTAATTTCTCTCGCCTCTTGTTCAACTAATCTCAACAACTCTGGGGAGGGTTCACAGTTTTCATCATATTCATCATTTTCCACATTATCATCAGGGTCCGTAAAATTTGGAAATGAAATATTGGAATGATTATTTTCAAAACAGGCATCATCGTATCTGCATTATTCAATTTTAAAAATAATAAATAGACCAGACAAAAATTTGAATGAAAACTCAACATTTTATTGCCAACATAGCGTTAAAGCCAAGAAAAAGTATTACAATGTAAAAGAAAATGTTTAAAACTAAACAAAAGTTTCTTTTTATATTACATATTTTCTTGTGTATACACCATGGGTATTTCTACAGACTTCCAGGTGCCAATCTGCTCATCCGGACGGCAAGGACATACAAAATTTGATCCTCCATCCTCGAGCTCCTGTTTAATTGCCGCCACCTGATCAAGATTGATCCATCCAGCACTATAAAAGCTCTGATATAAGCTGCATAGAGGGATTTCATTCATCTTTGGCTCTCTTCCCTCTGTCTTGGCTAGTCTTCTTTCTTTCATTTCTTCAACTCTTCTCTTCCGATCTGCTTGGGTAGGCCTATACCCCAAACATACCTTCCTCTATTCTCAATCAGCTCCAATGGCTTTACAGACCCATCATTATTTTTGCCCAATCCATTGCCACATTCACACCCTTTCTCCATCATGGTTCTAGCCACCATCAGTGATGCGCTAGATAAGTGTGGATCCACCCTAAAAGGTTCGATATAGGCTGTGCTGATAATTTTCAGAGCTTGAAAAGAGGTTTCCAGAGCTTCCTCCGCGGCTTCAATATAGGGAGTAGAAGTAGGTCCACATACCAGCAAATCCTCCTCTCCAGAAACTATGATCAATTTATCATTAATTATGAACTTCAATTTCTGGTGTAAAGTTGAAGGTACTACTCCAGCTGTTTGTATCCAATGCCTACCCAGCAAGCAACTGTAGGCTGGTGATATGTCCATAACTTGGAATACGACCTGGAAAGTGCATGGTCCAACTTGGACTGGTAACTCTACTTCTCCCACAACTTCTCTCTTACTCCCATCAAAAGCTCTGACCACCATAGTGCTGGGGCGCAAATGAATCCCCTCAGTTGACAACTGGTTTAGGGTGGCTTTTGGCATCACATTCAATGATGAACCATTATCAATCAATACTCGCGAAATGAAATGATTCATGCATTTAACCGAAATGTGAAGAGCTTTATTATGCCATCTACCTTCTGAAGGTAATTCCTCCTCAGTAAAAGTCAAGTAATTGTTAGCAGTAATGTGACTAACAATTCCTTCGAATTTATCCAAGGAAATTTCCTTATCAACATGGGCCCCGCTCAAAATCTTCATTAGCAATTTCCAATGAGAATCAGAATACATCAACAGTTCCAACAACGATACCTTTGCAGGCATCCGGTTTAATTGATCAACCACCTTATACTCACTTTGTTGGATGAACTTTAAGAACTCATATGCATCTTCATCGGTAACCTCCTTTCTTTCTTTCAACTCGGCTTCTGGGTTTTCTTGCACAACTTTCCCTTTTAACAACGCCTTTGCCTTTTCTGCAGCCATTTCTTCTCTAATTTTTTCAATGCTTTTCTCACCTCTCAGCATAGGCGGAGTAAACAACCGACCACTCCTAGTCATGCCTCCAATTCCAGATATATTGTTAATAGTAGCTTTGCTAGATTCAACATATTCATCTTTCTGTTCCCCTTGGATGATACTGACACCATACCTCCAAGGAACAGCCTTGTCATTCTTGTATGGGAAAGCAACGGGTGTCTGAATCACTAAGGGTTGCCTGCCTACGGGCATGGAATTGGTAGGCCTAGTAAATTGAATCACCAATGGTTTCGGTCTTTGTGAACCACATTCTTCACCAGCAAATACTTCCTCTTCCTTCTTTTGATGAGTAATTTGTAGGATATGTCTATCCATCAAGTCTTGCACATACTTTTTGAATTCAATACACCCATCAATAGAATGATTGACTCTATTATGGAAACCACACCCATCTTTTACCTTTTGTTCACATTGAAATAACCCAGCCTGGCAAATTACTCTAAAAACCTCATTTATAGGTTTTTTCATTTCATTTACACATCTAACCAGACTTGGTTCTTCTTCACCAATTACAATATTAATCATGGCATTTGAGTGACTAGACAAAGGGTTTTTGTCCACACTTGGCTTCTGCTCCTGGAAAGTGAGCCACCCAGAATCAATCAAAGATTGTACTTTGAACTTGAGAGCACGACAATTTTCGGTGGAATGACCCACTTCTCCGCTATGGTATTCACACGTGGCATTTGCATCGTAATATCTAGGGTATGGTGGTTGCATTGTCTTTGCTGGGCATATAGCCACCAGTGCATTCTTAACTAAATCAGGCAATAACTCTGCATAAGTCATTGGCAAAGGAGTGAACTTCATCGCCCTCTCTCCTGTATTGTTCCTTTGACCAAAGTTTTGATTTGGTGCCTGATTATGATTCTGAACCCCTGGATTGGGTTGATAAGCATTATGGGCTGCCATTGGCGGTCTATATCCAGTCTGTGGCCGAGGGGCATTATACTGATAATTTGGCACAGCACTCGCAACATAAGTTTGTGATGGTCTGTAATTCGGTCGATACTGGTTTTGATATTCCCCCCAACGTGGCACGGCTGAAGCTGCCTGCACCTCTCCTTCTTTCTTCCTATTATTATTGAATCCGGGCTTTCTAGCATTATTAACCGCGGATGGGTTTTGTGCTATTCTTCCACTTTTAAGCCCGAATTCAACCCTTTCACCGATAATAACTATATCGGAAAAGTTAGAAGATACATTTCCCAACACATGTTCGTAATATGGGGATTGCAATGTTTCGATGAACATGGTGGTCATTTCATTTTCCTGAAGAGGTGGTTCAACCTGAGCAGCCAATTCTCTCCATCTTTGGGCATACTCTTTGAAGGTCTCAGTGTTTTTCTTAAACAGGCTTTGCAGCTGCATTCTATTGGGAGCCATATCCATATTGTATTTGTACTGCTTTATGAAAGCATTGACCAAATCTTTCCATGTCTGGATTTTAACTGATTCCAAATGCATGTACCAGTTTAAAGCTGTCCCCGTAAGACTCTCTTGAAAGAAATGCATCAATAACTTCTCATCATGAGCATAAGTAGCCATTTTCCTACAATACATGACTAGATGGCTTTTTGGACAAGTAGCCCCCTTATACTTTTCAAATTCTGGCACCTTAAATTTTAGGGGTATCACCACATTCGGTACCAAACATAGCCCAGCAGCATCCCCGAACTCACAAGCAGTAGCTCCTTCAATCATCCGGAGCCTTTCTTCCAGTATTTCCAGCTTGCTTTTCATCATATTAGCGTTAAACATCATGCTTTGAACTCCTTCATTTATATTATTCTTCATCACAGATGTTTCTCCCATATGAATTGGCAATACCTGTGGTTGAGTATTAGATGGGACCTTATCCATTATCACTTTTTCCATACGACTAGCAGATGGCATTTGAGTATTTTCAGGTTGACCTTTGGGATTAGCAGCATTACCCATTGGCATATCTCCTTGCTCTTCATACTCTTCATACTCTTCATATACAGGCTCGTAATTCAAGGGCATACCATATGGATGAGATTCACGAGTGTTTCTATTTCCCCATTAAGGTTATTGTGTTGAAGTAGAGGGGGATGTGAAGACTGAGCTTCTTCATTACGGACAGTAACCGCATCTTTCAAGGCCACCATCATTTCAAACATCTGGCCCATCTGAGTCTTCAGCTGGTCTATGTCAGCTTTCATGCTCTCTTGCACTTCGTTGTCCATTCTTTTGCTGTTGGCACGAGTTCTGTAGCGATGACACGGAATATTTGCCGTCTTTATATGTTTCTGTTTTTTATTATGAGAAAATTAAATAAAAATGCAAAATGAATGCTAAGAGAAAGATAAAAATGTATGCACATTGTTTAAACAATAATTGTGAAAATTGCGCACACATCCATGGAAATTGAACCTGTATTTGTATTGATATGAAAAAAAAAACTGTCTGATATCACAAATCAATGTATCGAACCAATACGAAACAAAATCAATCCCTAAAGCGAGCAATTATAACTTTCATTTGCTCGACTAAATATTTACAATGATTAATAAAGATCTGAACAGAAACTGGGAAGTTAAAGAACATTAGAGATTAATCTGCCTCTCTCAGCATCCTAGGTACATCTTCAATGGCTCTATTGGCTAAAGTAGCCAACTGTGCGAAACACGTCTTCCAATGAATAATGTCTTGTTCCTGATCCGCGACATGGTTCTCCAGTTGGGTCATCATCATCTAGTACCTCTCTTCAGCCTCCATCTTCTGCCACTGCTCCTCTTTCAGCTTCTCTTCATATTCCGCCATAATTTCTTTCATTTGCAACTCTTTGTTGTGGAACCTGTCCTGTAGGTCATACAATTCTTCTAGAATCTTCTGTTTCTCCTGTTTGGTTTCCTGGCGCTCAGCATGGTCATCTCCCATTCTCTAGTTCTCGTAGTCAGCTCAACCTTAGCAGCAGTTAACTCCTAAGTCATCTCCATAATACATTTCTTATCAACTTTCTGCCTCTTCATCAAATTTTCATTGTCCACCTTAACATTCAAGTATTCATGTTGAAGGTTGTGCATGTCATTATTCAGCACATCATTCTTCTTCTTCAGCTGCTCAACCTCTTCTTTTAGCTTCTGAATTTCTTCAGATTTTGTGTCAACTGTAGGCTCCTTAGGCACAGGTTCTTCTGAAAGCTCCTGA